>Ga0075163_10003232_pt1 | contig 21910 bp, 36 predicted proteins | sample JI1023141ADNA_FD_71478 | JGI IMG/M metagenome (GOLD analysis project Ga0075163, IMG submission 71478) | Wastewater effluent complex algal communities from Wisconsin, to seasonally profile nutrient transformation and Carbon sequestration -... | ecosystem: Engineered > WWTP > Effluent > Algae... | reverse complement strand
TCCATTAAAAGCACTGGCTATAACAGCACCTTAGCGTCAGTTTTTGGCTATTAGTATTGTGGTAAACTTGAACATTTCGGTAAGCCAAAAACCGAACGCCAAGCTGCAAATCGTTAGCAGACATTTAAGACCGCATCTACCAACGCTTGACGAGTTTCAAAACAGTCTTCATCTTTTACCCAAAACTTACAACCCATTTCGCCACTTGTATGATAAACTTCCAATTCAATGTCGGTGTGTTCGTACAGATAATGTTTCTGCCCTCTAATAGCTTCTACTTTACCATTCATAATATGTCGCCCATTTAAGAACCACACTTCTTGCCCGAAATTAAAACGGCTGCTAACAGCAGCTATGCCTAATTGCGGAGCTCCGTTGTAATCTGATACTTTTTCCATTTTATTCTATTTTGTTGTTAATTAAAAATTTCGTTCTTTAAATCCGCAACTAAGCATAGCTGCGAAACGTTATGCCTCAGTTTGCGAAATCCTCGTTAAAGAAGAAATTAAGTCTTTAATATCCTTAACCGTAAAAAAACGAACTGAATAATAATTATCTAAAATGTATTTGTCTTTTCTAAATCTTATACAAAGTTGGTCAGAAAATCCACTACCTTTATTTATTTGAAGTAAGGCGTAATCTAATTTATAAAACCTATCAACTCCTACGTGATAGTTTGGTTCTTTCCATCTTACAATCTCAAAACCTAAATTAATAAGTTCATCTTCGGACAATAAAACCGAAGGCATAACAGCGGTTTTGTCGCATTGTGGCACTTTGGTATTTTTTGAAAGTTCAGTCATAATTTTAAAATTTAGTTATTATTTGTTAAGTTTGGTTTTAAATCGCCACAACGACGACAAAGCCACAAAACGTTAGCTTCAATTTTTTGGTGGAGTGAGTTCGCACCAATGAGTTACTTCTCCATCACAATCTTCCCAACCTTCATTACTCTTAATCCATCCTTTGCTTGTATGTTCTCCGTGTTGCCAATATTGGTTTATTTGATATTCACCATACTTATCATAAGTTAGTAAATATCCAGTCGCAAAGGATTTACCATGTTGCGACCAACATTCTGGCATCTTTTCATTTACATTTATCCAATTCATATTTTCGTTATTAAATTCCACCAAAAAACTAAAGCTAACAGCGTATAAAAAACATTAAAACGATTTTTTATACGCAAAACGTTAAGAGCAAGTTTAGAGCAACTGCACCCAACCAAGTTCTATCTGTTTTGAAACCTTATGATTATTCCAATCAATTGCATATCCCAATTCTCTTGCTAAATCTGAAAAAGAACTTGGAAGCATAAATAAGCAATCAATTTGTTCGTAATTTGAAACGACTTCTTTCACTAATTCAATCGAGTTTTGTCTAATTAATCCATCTAATCCAACCACGTTTACTAATGTATATTGCAATTTTTCAGCATCTTCATTCGTAATTTTTGATAGCGGTTTTAATTTTATAAACCATCCACTTTTTTCAATTGCAGGAATTGATAAATCAACTTTACTGTCTGGCGTTGTTTCTATCCATTGATGCCATCTTAATATTTCTTGACCATAATATTGAGCAAAAAACCTGCTCTTAACAGCGGTTATACAAGATTGTTGCAATTCGGTATTTTTTGAAATATCAGTCATAATTTTAAGTGTTAGTTTGTGTTTGTGAGGTCGGTTTTTAATTCGGCAACAACCTCGTATAGCCGCGAAACGTTATGTGCAAGGCTAACATCCTGCATCACAAGTATAATTTGGCGTTTTAATTCCGAACATAATTCTGAATGTACCTATAACTATTGCATAAGTAATCATATCATCAGATACCCACTTTCTATAACCTGTTAAGTAGGCATAATTGTATGGTGGTTTCTTTGCTGTTTTTGGGAAGCGATGAAACGCCAAATAATACTTTTTATTTTGAAATGCTTTATACATCTTGTTTTTAAATTAAATTTAGTGCTGATAAACCGCCCAGCACATAACAGCGGTTTGGCAAAAGCTGCCATTAAGTTTGTGCGAAAATTGAGCATCCGTTAGGCAGCCTTCGCCAAGCCGAGAAACGTTATGTGCAAATAATTTTACTATATCAGATCCAAGATCCAATTTTTTTGTGATTTTTGAATCAGCATCTACTTCTGATTTCTTACCTAAAAATACTCCGATTGAGTGCATATTCTATTTAATTTAAAATTCTGGATTTAATGAAATGTCGTTGGTAAGTTTAAAAACCATATCAAGCAAATCAAACATAGTGCTTGTCATTGTGTCTTGGTTTCTGTTGGTAATATGTTTCGCTAGTTCCTCTATTGCCACTGCTGTGTCTCTACACTCCTTTTTGTATTTATGATCTCTGATTCTAGAAACCCCCTTTATTGACATCCATTGTTTCTGTACCACTCCATGGGTTCCACCTGAGTAATCGCCTTCTAGTTCCAATTCAGTTTCTCTGATTCCGACAACCTTTAGAGCCTCCCTGTGATCATAAATGTCTCTATGGTAAACAGTCTGGCCAATTTTGAATTCTTGTTTTCTCATTATTTTTTAGTTTTATTCCTACATTTATCCAGATGTGCAATATGTATTATACTAATCGCTATCATTCGGTTACAATATGGACACTCCACCTTATCGTATTTTTTCCCTTTCGTAGGATTTTCCAGGTTATTATCCCTTAAATATTTTGAATATGGATTATTTTCTCCCATCCTGGCTTTACTAAGATTTTCCTTAAATTCTGATGATCTTTTTATGTCCAGCGATTTTAAAGTTTTTGATATTGAATCCCTTCTTATCTCCTCATTCTCAGGAACTATCTTTCTAACCTTAGCCGATTCACTCATTTTTTCTCTGCTTTTATCTGAATGCTTTTTATCCTTCCAATAATAAGTAACCTCACCATTTTTTAAAGATTCATCATCAACAGGTACCAAAAAACATTTGCCCATATTATCCTTTACCTGTACCATTCCAACAGTATGAAATCCTATCCCTGGAATATTTTTATTTCTATTCAGTGGATCAGCTACACTCTCAATTATGACCATTCTTTCATATCCATTAGCCGAGTCCCTATCAGAAAAATTCATTTCTAATATGGTCTTAGATAGTTTTGTTTTATCAGGTTTCCAAGTTTGCATGGAACCCATATACTTATCCATCGTTGGGTGTAATTTACTGCTTCTACTACCTATATAATATTCCAAGGTTTCTGTGTGTTCCAATCTATAAACATAGTGATACATAATATTAAAAATTTTATATTATATATCATCCCGATGTTCATAAAGATAATTATGGAAAGTACAAAGCCAATGGATTATCTTTGTGGACATCTATTCCCGGAAAATGTTTCTCAAACTCATCAAGTCTAAATGGACTCACTATAAGATGCATTCCATTCATGGTCTGTATCTTAACTATATTCTGGGGTGCATCAGGTTTATATGATTTTGTTATGGATTCAATGGAAAAAATAACAGAATCTATATAAATGTCCTTGGTAAATCCATGTGGTATATCCTTCCAGTCCAGATCGACTATCCAGGTCTTATTTTTCTCCGAATGATACTTGCCTGCACAAGACGCATAGACGCTTCTAGCAGGCTTATAATTTTCAGACACAACATATTCTACCATAAGCTTTAAAGCCTCGCTAGCAACACGTTTTTCGTCCCTACGATTAAGTCTGAAGTATGCTCTAGCATTCTCAGCATCACATTGTCTAATAATCATGGGTTTCAGATCATCATACTTAGCCAGGCTGTCTATATAGTAGTCTGCTATGTGCACCATGTCCTTTCCTAGCTCAGGATTATCCTTACGTCTTTTTAGTATTTGTAGAAAATAAAAAGTGCCAGGAATTGAAAAATCCAGCATACCCCTTATTTGATCGAAATTATCTATTGGCATTCTCATTGTTTTGCTCTTTCTTTTGTGAATATACAGTCTCTTCCTAATATATGATGTCCATACCAGGTATGGCACCATATGTGTATCTCTCCCTCCGGATTTTTTATATACTTATTAACTTCATGTACCGAACCATCGGAAACGTTTCTAACCCACAGTTCGGGAAAATTAGTCGGGTATGGCATATCCTCGGGACCTCTCGGCAAAAGTTTTGCAACCTTCGTTCCGTCCCCTGAATCGACAACGTAAACTTCGACTCTTTCGCCATCATTTATAGTGTGTAGATATTCGGGCGAGAGCGGTATTTCCTTCATATGAACAGAATCTCCATCCTCTATCAGATATACCCACCTAAATATCCAATTACTATCTTTTTTTGTTACGTATCCTCTAGTTGTTTCCATTATTTTTAGATTTTTTATAATCTGACAGCGACTTAAAAACCTTTAGATTCCATTCTCCATATGTTCCGCTGACAAGATCTGTAAACTCTCCCCATTTAACCACATGAGGTTCATCAGTTCCTATTTCTCCATGCCACTCTGTTGCTAAATAGGTGTAACCCATTGCACCTCTCCTGTGCTCTGCATATATAAGAACCGCTTTCTTAACAACAATTCCGGTTTCCTCCAAAGTTTCTCTAATAGCAGCAGATTTGTTGCTCTTGTCTTTCTTTTCTATTTTACCTCCAGGTAAACCAAAGTCGTTATGATCTTCTTTTCTGCTAACACAAAGGACTTGTCCATTTTGGTTCAATACGACAACGTGTGCGTTCGATTTTTTTCTTGCCATCTCTATATCTTACAAATTGTTTTTGTTGCTTCTTTTACATCTATAGGATCCTTAATTTGGACTTTATTGTGTGTCTCTATCCAAACCTTCGCTCCACATGATAAGGGTTTATCCGGCGAGTATATTATTCTTGCCGCCTCTTTACCATCCTGACCGAGAATCACAACCTCATTGGAGTATTTGTTACCCTTATAAGTCTTACATGTCAATACAGGTTTACCTTCACCCTTAGCGTTTGCTTTTATGTTGTGTTGATTAACATGTATGATTGTTCTTGCTTTTCTCATATTGCAAAGATAATAAAATGTTACGAGATAAAAAAATAAATTTGAATTAATTTATGAAGGATAATATACCATGTTGTATATCAAATATTTCATCCTTTCTATTGAGTATATTTTTCTTATATTCAGAAACGTCCAATGAAGTATTTCTGGTTTCGCCTATTCCTCCCTTGCAGCTGACCGAGAATTTATAATTAACAGAAAGAATAATATGCGTTGGTGGATTATAATGAAAATAATGATTAACATAACTTTCGTCATTTACGCCAGGCTCATATGGGATTTTTCTATCCTCCGTCTGATCAGCAAGCATTTTTTTGCACATTTTCAATATCATTCCCTTCCTCCCACCAAATAAGCAAGATCCATAGTACATTTGTGGAAGATGTGTATCAAATGGAATGTAACATTTCGATATTGGATTTCTCTCAAATCCCTTTATGTCTTTCATCCAATCATTATTACCGAAATGCTCATAGCCAACCAAATCTCCAATGAACCAACTCTCAGTAAAATCGTGTTGGATATTGGTGTCAGCATCAAAATAAAATAGATAGTCCAAATCGAGGGATTCTAGAGATATCATATTCTGAAATTTTGAACCTACTCCCTCAACCCATGATTCGTGTGATGTTTCGTGATATTCAACCAATAAAGAATCAGAATCGCTCAGGTATGGATGCGGATCACAATCGGAAAAGAAATGGAATTTTATATTAGAATTTCCTCTATAATGATACGTAAATTTTTTTATAAATCTTAAACCGAGAACAAAATATGCATTAGTTGCAAGTATAACTATTCCTATATTTCTATTATCCATTTTTATTTTATTAATATAGATCAGATATCAAAAAAAATTCCGGACAAAGCCGGAATTTTTATTAAAAATCATCAAAAGATATTATATTTTTTAGAGGTGGTGAACTTTCAGTCAGTTTCTGATTTGGTTGCATGACCGGTGAACTCTGAACCCACTTCGAAATGTTAAGTGTCTTAGATGCTGCCCTTTCGTGATATGCCTTATGTGGAAATGTTCCGCATGTTGGACACTCTTTCTCCGGATCAAGTATCTGTTTATTGCATCCACTGCACAGATCCTGCTTCTTTCTTTCGTCTATAGATTCCATTATGTAAATCTAAGAACTCTAGCAGCTCTAATTAATTTTCTTGTTAAATCATCAATGTCCTCATGTTTAGTTGTTATATTAACAAGATCATCAAGTTCACGGTTTTTAATTATTCTATTTTTCAACTGGTAAGATCCATTCTTCATAAGATATTTAATTAGAAGTGCGTTAGCATTGATTAAAATACCCTGATTGTTATCATATTCAGTATTAATGAATATAGTTGGCTCCAATCTAGCCGCTGCTTCCGTGAAGTAATCTGAAATAAGACCATTTAATTCCGTTGCAATCTCAATAGTTTCATCACCTTCCCTGCTTATGATAGTAGCATTTGGATTGATTAATTTTTCATTTTCGTATCTACCTTTAGCTCTCTTGAAAGTTCTAATGAATATGGAAACGAAAACAGATCCAAATATTTCCTCGTCTTGAATGTTACACTTAACCGAATTATCGCCGGTTCTATAATTTATGCTATTAAGTGGGAGACGATTGGAATTATTAACTCTCCAAATTTCCTGACCATCATCAAATAGAAGTCCTTTACCCTTGCTGGATCTTCTTAGATCGTCATAATTTAATTTCAATATACCAGCAATTGTTTTACCGTATATTTCTCCAACCCTAAATGCTGCTCTTGAATAAAATTTGTATTTTGGGGAGATGATGTCAACCTTTTTAATTATAGTTTCCTTGTTATCAACCCTTCTACCAACCATACCCATGTCTTCTAGGTTTCTTATGATTGGGAGATTTTGAACTGCATTGGCGTCAAGGTTTGTTAATTCTTCCCCACCTATTACCCTTTTCATTCTAGCAAGGATTTCGGTGAAATCTAAACCTGAACCTATAGGAACAAGCTCATTAAAATTAAGACTTGGTATATCCTTCTTTGGTATAATTGCAGCTGGTATATTATTTCTTATAATTCTCAAAAAGAATCCTCTAAGACAAGATTGTGGTGTATCAAATTTGGAAAGATTATATCTCTCAACGCCGGTTTTGGTTGATGTGTATTCGTAGCAATATTTTCCGTCACTATCCTTAAAAAGTTCAACCGTTGCCATCGGTCCACCTCTTCTTTTAAAAATAAGAACATTTGGTGTTCTTTCCTCGATGTAAACCCCAATGGCTGATAAATCCCTGCCTTCCTCAGTTTCTTCGAAAGCTCTATAGATCTCACTAGTTCGATCATTTAGTGAATCCCATCTTTTTCTAGCTTCTAAAAGGTAATCTTCAAACCTCGCTATTTTTTTAATTTTTTCCATTTTAATATAGGGTTTTGTTATTTAGTTGTCTTTTATTAGTTTTTTAAATCTAGCAATGGATTTATCCTTATATGAATATGCAGCTTTCATTGCTTCAACATCATCTTTGGTTACACCAGGTAAAGCATTATCATTATACAATTCAATTAGTGTTTCAAGAGCCTCGTATCCATCCAAAGTATCTGCGTACATTTTTTTCAATTGGGCATCAGTTACATTATCAACTCCCACTAATTTATCGAATATATTCCAAGCTGCTTCAACGAATATACCTCCGGTTTTATCCGCTCCATCTCCAAGGAATGCGGATAAGAAATCTTTAGGTTTTAGGTCCTCAACATCAGATATAATCTCGGAGATTAAAGCTGATATCTCTTCCCATTCGTCCCCAGGTAAGGTTCCTCTAAGAAATCCTTTATTGAAGCTAACCAGAGATTCGACAATAAAATCAGGTTTTAAACCTCCAGAATTCCTAAAGAATGTTTCAAGAATTATTTTAACATTTGCTTCCCTTGGAAATTGTCTCTCGAATGCCTCTATACCGGCTTGGGGTACACCAATTCTTCTAAGAAGCTCGGTAGCAGGTTTACCCGTGTAATTTCCTCCACCCGGAGCTTGTATTCTTCCATTAGGTCTATCAGCATCAGTGTGAACAGTTCCATTTTTATTAATTGTGATACCAACTAAGCTATTTCTTTCCGAAGTTGGGATATTATTATTAATGACGTTTATTTGTACTCTACCTGAACTATAGCTCCAGAAAGTTGAATCAGTCCTAATGCACCATCCGGTTTCTGAACAAACTAATCTCTGAGCATCAGGGGTTCTTGCAGACATAATTAGAAATCCATCTCTAGCATAAATAATACCTGCTTGTGGACCAAGAGCTTTTATCTTAGCAATAGCAGCGTCCTCGTCTTCTCCCCATTTGCTTATGAAATTTTCAGCATCAGATATGATTCCATCCATCGCCTTTGCAGGATCCTTATATTCAGTATATGTTACCGTGTCATCATAAGATCCCATTCTACCTTTAACCTTACCAAAATCATTAAGAACACCAAGATCTGGGTAGAAGAAAGCATCCCAAGCTTCTCTACCTTCATCATTCTTAGGAAGAAGCTTTAATTGGTTGGATATCTCCTCTAATTTTTCCAACTGCTTTGTTGTTGCTTTTTTAGAAACATACTCTTTCATTCTAGGTGTCATTCTATCAGTGAAATTTTTAAGTTTTCTCTTTCTCTCTATATTTGATAGATCATCACGAAGCATTTCCCATCCTGGTCTGTGATCATTATCTTCTTCTCCATCATCCTTCTTTTTGTTATGATCAACCTTAGCGTATTCCGTGATCGACATAGGAAGAGAATTAAGATTATTTTTATTATCTTTCAATAATTCAACAACCTCTTCCAATTGTTCCATGGTTGCTCTTTGATCAATTGCAAATTTAAGAAATGGGAGAGTGTTACCTGGCATTTTATTTCTATCCATTAGATCCTTCACCTCAAGGAATTTTGGATTGTTCCATATATGTTTCTTTGTTTCTTCGTCTATCTCCGAAGGTTTGATCTTGTTTTTATCTGCATAAAGCTTAACAAGGTAGGATTTTGCATCCTGTACATTCTCCATTAGTGGTTCGATATCGAAAAAGGTACGAAAACTTTGATTCTTCATAATAAATATAATATTAGATTTGGATATATATATCCACATATAAAAATAATAATAGTTATGATTTATACAAAAATCGACGAGTTTTTATCAGGTAGTCCTGAAAAGGCACCAAGCAAACCGGCACCAACAACTAAGCCTGGTACTGCTCCTGGAAAAACTCCACAGAGACCTAGTCCAATAAGAAGGGATAAGCCAGCTGTTGAACCACACCCTAAAGCAATCGCTAAGGATGTTGTTTCAAGATTTATGGCAGAATTAAGAAAAAATAAAATTCCATTGGAGTTTGATTTACCAAAATTAAAAGCTAAACATAATGATTAAGAAGTTTGAAGAATATGCAATGGACGAAGCTTCATTGCAAGACAACCCAGGAATACCTGGAGAAGCTGGGAATCCGGGAAATTATTTACGTGACGTTGAAGCAAGAGCGCAACAGGTAAATGCGGATTTTCAAAGAAGATTTGGTAGAGAAATTCCCATGTTCATGCAATACGTTAGTAGAGCAAGACAAATCCAAAGAGGTCATGAAGATGCATTGGAAAGACTTGCAGTTAATGTGATAATGGAACACTATGGTGATATACTGGATGGGGTAAACCTTAAGATAAAATTACAAAGAGACGACGAAATTCAGAAAATGATGAAGAACGTACCTGGAGAACCACCAGAGGAGCAAATGCTTAAAGCTCTGGAGGATGAGGATATCATATCTGAGGTTCATAGAAGAAAGATTGCTAATAACATAGCACAAGGTATGGCTAAAAATACCAAATTGATACTCAACCTTGAGGATTGCTCGGATGGACTTAAAACAATATTGGGCAATGAGATTGGTGAGGAGTACATTCTGTTACTTAACAAGATATCGGAAATAGCAGCATTCTTTGATTGGGCTATACCGTTCGATGTACAAAAAGAAATGTGGACAAGAGACAAATCTGGATTTTCAGGATCTGTTAAAGTTGAATGGGACACACCGGAAAATCCAGAGGACACTGAAAAATTAGCTCAGAAGATCATCGACGAACTTATGAATACCGACGAACCTGATGCTGAAGATATGGAGGACCTGATGGATGCAATCGGACCAACTATAAATGCAATTGGTACTGAATTCGTTATGTTACTTCATGAAACGGTTAAAGGAATATATGAATTAATATCTGCGGCAGCCATACCTACGGATGATGCAGAAAGAGCGGAAACAATAATAGCAAACACAGATTCATTAGCTGATGAATTGGAGGATCTTAGATTCGGCCCAGAAATGGCATCAGATTTAAGAGACTTTATTAACGAATTTAAGGAATCTAATAAAATAAAAAATTTACAGGAGTATGTTTTTGGTGAGATGATGCGTATGCCAGCTAGAGATTTCTTAGAATTATTCAGTGGTATATTATCAGGCACAGCGGAAGCAAGAGAACAAGTTCAGGATATAATAGACGGGATAGCAGAAACTCTTAACGATTACGAGATGCAAAAAGCTGGTCTTAAAGATGATTCAGATTACGAAGATGATGACGATTATCCTGATCCTGACGAGGAAGAGCCAGAAGCTCCGGTGAATCATACTGAGGATGACTACGAGGAAATGTCACAAAAAGAACTTCATGATCTTGTTGATAAATATCTAGACGCTGGTGATTATACTAATCCAGAACTTACCAAGATAACAAAATATATAAAGGAATCTAAACAAGCATACGTTGCCAATAAAATCAACGAATGCATGAATAACAACCTAGCAAACGGTTATTAATTAACAGGAACACCAAATAAAAAAGGACTCATTTGAGTCCTTTTTTATTGTTGATTCTTTCTAAAAGATCCCCTAATCTTATTCTTGATCTTTTCAACTCAAGTTTTTCCTCTTCATGGAGAAATTCTTTAGATTCCAATTCTATTATTCGATCATCAAGATCATTTATAACATTCCAGACATTCATCTCGAAGATTGCCATATCCAGATCCTCGTCGGACAGATCCTTTAGCATTACTTCTTATCCTGATCTTTTCTTTGATCCTCACTAAAATCCAAATTCATCTTAAGATTCTGAAGATCATTGATTGTTATATCCTTATCCATATTCATCGCAGCATATTCCATCTTTGATGATCTATAGCTACTGATATTGCTTGAGAATGATGCAAAAGCACTAGCAGTTCCATCATCGGTAGCATTAAATGTAAATGATTTATTTCCGCTGATTCCCATTCCTCCACCTGCAGCAATAGCATCCTGGTTTGCTCCCAGGAATAGGAAATACCATCCTTTTTCATCCTCAAGAGTCTTGATCATATTCATAACCGCATCCTTCTTGTATTCTCTACTTGAGTTCTCACCACCATCAGTGATAATTACGAAAACAACATCACGGTCAGTTTCTAATTCATTCACAGTTTTACCAATAGCATCCAATAGAGCTGTCATACCTCTTGGCTTGAATGTTTCACCGTCAATTAAAGGATTAACATCCTTCACTGGAACACTTTTATAGTCGATTTCATATCTGTCATCGAATTGAACCAGAGTCATAAAAGCTTCACCTTCAGCATTTTGTTGTTCATTAAGGAACGTGTTAAATCCATCAACAGTAGATTTTGAAATGCTTCCCATCGATCCAGATCTATCCAGAACAACAACAATTTCAGTTTGCTTTGCTTTCTCGATGTTGTCTTCCTTAATCTTTTTGTTTGTTTCTTCCATTTTTATTTATAATTTAATTTTCTTCAACTATTTTAATAAAATCACCTTCCTTTAGATTGGGATCCTGTATATCATCAATGTGTATCATTCTATCCTTATAGAAAACTACAACACGATCGCTACCAGGATTTATCGGATTTTTTGCGTCACCTTTAATGGAAACAACAACACCCTCATCCTCGTTCAGGAGAAGGGATAGGGCTCTACTAAATATAAGGGATGAGTTTAACCAGTCTTCGGGTGAATCCTTGTAACCTTCATCATTCGGTCTTGTATAATTCATGTTAATATTTTTTTCTTAGTAATTCAATAACGTCCCAGGCATCTTCTAAAGCATTATGTGTCACAATCCCATCGATTCCGGCTCTCTCCTTACATTCTCCCAATGACGGAAGACTCGAATCACCTTTCCAGTCAATATATAGTATAGCTGGATCTAAAATTCTCTGTTTGATTCTAATAACCTGTTTCCATCTAGGAAGTTTTTCCAAGAAGTGCTTATCAAAAGTTGCAAAATTCTTACCCGCCACTGTTATATGGGTTGGCTTTATTCTGGATGTTAATACAGGAACAGATTTACCATCCCTATTTGTCTTCATCACTCTTTCTGACATGTTCTCATTTGGGTCGAACTTAACCATGCCATTAAGGTATAGAAAGTGATAGAAAGCCTCAACTATATCCTCCTTGTGATAAAATCTCATGCCAGATGAAGCTTCAACGTCATTTCTTTCGTCCTCGTTATTGCAGGTTCTATAAGAAACTATAGTTTCTATCAGTTCTCTATTCAAATTTATTGCAAATAAAGATCCTGTTATTTCTTCATGCTCAATGGCAGCATGAAATTTTGGGCATTTTTCTAATGGTAGGGGATTTTCGGAATCCTCTATTATGGCACCTATTGATAAAACTTGATTTGATTCCGGATCTAACCCGCTGGTTTCCACATCTATACTAATGAACTTCATAACTTATTGTTTATCAATATTCAACAGATAAAATCGAAAAAGTTTCGGTGGAGACCTAAGAAATTTCACAAAAATACGGGGGGACGGGGGGATATATAGAAGAAAAAACATATTATGATTTTAAAAGTTGGATCAAATGGAGATGATGTAAAAAAACTCCAAGCTAAATTAGGTCTAGCCGCCGATGGTGCGTTCGGACCAGGAACAGAAAAAGCAGTAAAGGCATGGCAAGCTGCTAACGGATTGGTAGCTGACGGTATAGTTGGAGACGGGACATGGGGAAAAATGTTTAGTGCTGATAATACCACATCGACTTCTACAATCCCAACTAGCTCATTTAAGCTTGAAGCTCTAAAAGGGCACATCCCAGCTGAAGTGATCGCACAGATTCCCGACACGGCAAAGGCTTTCAATATTACAACACCATTAAGATTGGCACACTTTTTAGCTCAGTGTGGTCACGAAAGCGGGGGATTCAAAGCGGTTAGCGAGAATCTTAATTATTCTGCGGATGGACTTAAGAAAATATTTCCCAAATATTTTCCAGGAGCATTAAATGAATCTTATGCAAGACAACCGGAAAAAATTGCCAACAGGGTTTATGCATCAAGGATGGGTAATGGCGACGAGTCTTCGGGGGATGGATATCGCTATAAAGGTGCAGGTTTTATCCAGTTGACCGGAAAAAACAACTTTTCTGCTTTTGATAAGTTTGTAGAGGATGACATTATAGCAAATCCTAGCTTAGTTGCTACCAAATATCCTTTAGCCTCAGCAGCTTGGTTCTTTGATTCGAATAAGCTTTGGACTATTTGCGATCAAGGAGCAAGTGATGATGTAGTAAAAAAAGTTACATTGAAAGTAAACGGTGGTCAAATTGGAATTTTGGATCGAATTAAGCACTTTAAAGAGTATTATGCTCTTTTAAAATAATTAAACGATTATAACAAAAAGAAAGTCCGGATTATTCTGGACTTTCTTTTTGATAATCATTAGCATAAAAAACTTTCCATCGTCCACAGATTAGCCCGCCTCTTCTGCTTCTCAGGTGGTTCCTTAAGTTGAATATCGATGTTGGCACAAACTCAAGCATTTCTTCTAACCTTTCAAATGTTCCTATTATCACATCATCACTTAATAGGATCTTCATTCCTCCAAAATTTGAATTCTTTATTCCTCTAGTTTTTTCTCTTTCCCTTCCCAGCAGTTTTTCACTTATTTTTTTCCTGGATTCTTCCCTTTTGGATGGGTTATTCTCACCAATCTGGTAGGGTCTTGCCCCCAATTTTTTACCCTTATTAACACAAGGTTTACCCTTCATAGGACTTTTTTTTCCGTACATGGGATTGTTTATACCTCTTTGACATTCGGAAAGAGCTTTTTTTGCCGCTTCGTATGCTCTCGAGTCAAATCTTCTTTTTTGTAGTGGGTTTTCTGAAAAAACCATCTTATGGAAAGCAAATCCCATTTCTCTTGTTTTGTAAATTAACCAGAGCATTCTATGAGCAATATAATGCTCCCTTGCGGTAAGTAAAACAATATTATCAGATCCTAGTGAATAACTTTTAATCCCACCCATGCTAATTGGAATAATATGATGTCTTTCTAAATAAGAGCCTTCCCTTTTCTGTTTTATCCTATCATGCTTGATTGACAGCCTTGATTCCATCAAATCGTCATATATTTTTTTGTAGTTCATAATTTATATATCCATTTGAACTATGGGTTTTGTGGATCGTTGCAATATAACTATCACCTGTCTTTTTTACTTATTTGTGATATATAGATTAAAATAAATTAAATAAACATGGAAATGATTTCAGAACATCTGTCAATCAAGGAGGTAACAAAATCTAGCACAGCCAAAAGACTAGGAATAGACAATAACCCCACTCCTGAGCATTTAGAAAACTTAAAACTTTTAGGTGAAAAAGTTTTTGAACCAATAAGAAACCATTTTAAAAAACCGATAGGTGTTTCATCCGGATACAGATCTCAGGCAGTAAACGAAGCAACCCCAGGATCATCCGCAACATCACAGCATTGCAGTGGTGAAGCTCTAGATTTAGATCAGGATGATCTAAATACCGGAATAACCAATAAAATGGTTTTTGATTTCATAAGGGAAAATCTTGAATTCGACCAGTTAATATGGGAATATGGTAACAAAGAAACCCCAGATTGGGTACACGTTTCATACGAATCATCAGGAAGACAAAGAAAACAAGTACTAAGATGTACTAGGGTAAATGGGAAACCAAAATATTCACCATACGGATAAAAAAGGCTAGATTCAAATCTAGCCTTTTTATTTGTTCATTTAATTACTTACTGGACCCAATGTTACCGGGTTTAAATATATATGGTGTCAGTGAAGCTATTGCACCAATCCAAAATTGCCATTCTTCCACTGTGACATTAAGGAAATTTATCAAAAATCCACCAGCAAAAGATAGGGTTTGTCTAATAGCACCACCTATCATATCTGCAGTTGCACTTTTCTCTCTGATACTCCAGTATAGGGAAACTAATCCCATTAGCACACCACTTCCAGTTTCGATAGTTACAGAATCAGTAAGACCCTTCATGGCTAAATATCCACCAATTATTGACAATAAATGACGGATTAAACTTGTAATTTGTTCTTTACTCATATTTTTATATTTTTTTAGTTACCACACGTGTTGGTAACCATATATATCCCATTAATAAAGGTATATCGGATCGATATATAAAAGCAAAAATGGCTAAAGCAAAATCCTCCTCAGAAAACAAATTTGTATCTAAATCAGCTAAATCCTGTGATCGTCACTCAAAAAGCAACGAATCTAAAAATAAGAATTCTAAGAATTATAAGAAAGCTTATAGAGGACAAGGAAAATAAAAAAGCCGAGCAGTTGCTCGGCTTTTTATGAATAATTTACTTGGTGTAGTTATCAATCTTAGCAACCAGTACCGCTTTGGATTGCAATCCAGTAACTCTCTCAAGTACCTCACCATCCTTTTCGAAAATAATGGTTGGGATGCTTCTAATTGAATATTTTTCAGCTAGTTCCCTATTTTCATCAACATCGATTTTTTCAACAATAACACCAGATTTTTCACCGTCCCCGTACTCATCCATCAGATCCTTAATGATTGGAGCTAGTGTTCTGCAGGGTCCACACCAAGTGGCATTAAAGTCCATTACTTTTAATTTTGACATAATTTATTTATTTTTATTCTCTATATATTATCAGTTAAAAAACCGATTATTTTTTCCTTTATCCCGGATTGTTTTATACCCTCGCTCATTCTGGGTGTAAGAACGAAATTTGCAACTCCCCAGGTATTTCTCATCGACATATCAAGATCATCAACAGCTACCCAGTGTGTTATTTCAGGAAAGTCCTTAACGTATTGATTTATCTCAAAAGATCTTTCCTGTTCATGCATCAAGCTTCTATTCCAACCAAAATCTTCAGGTATATCACAGCCAATAAAACTTCTAGTGACAGCGATAGGTCTTTTTATGATGCCCTGCGATTCGTAGTAATCACCAAGCTCGTTTAAGGTTGCATGTTTTTTCCAATCTGAACTAACAACTATCTCAGCTCCGGTTTCTTCCAGTATGGAATTCAAAACTTTCACTGCCTTTCTGTCGAAATTATCAAATCTATGAAAAACGTCAACCTCCTTATATGAATTGGTATCAGGATGTAGTTTTCTGTACTCCTCATATTTTCTAGCTCTACCTCCCCAGTTATTGGAAAGACAAATTACGCCATCATTATCGAGGAACAAAATTTTATTTGGCATATTTTAGAATTTTTTTAAATATTTCTAATTTATTATTATTAAAATCACTTTCCCATATGATTTCGACATCATATCCATTACTTATAGCAAAATTATTATTGATCCTATCGGATTCCCATTTATTACTAGCTAAATATTTATTTGTACCCCTTCCCAGAATTTTATCATGTCCATATATTTCTGGATTACCGTGCCAATAGTCGCCAAAATATTCAATTATTAAATTTATATCGGGAAGAAAAATGTCATATCTATGTGATTTTCCAGGTATTATAAATTGGGAGACAAATTTGATATTATTTTCAATTAAAAAATTACAAATTTCTCTTTCAGCCTTTGAAATTGCCCGAGTAAAAGAATTAAAATCTCCATCTTTATACTTATTTTTTATGGTATTTTTTATTTTATCAATCGTCTCAGATGAATGGGTCTTATTTCTCATCCAATTTGAATCACCCAACATTCTTTTAGAATGTAATTTTTTAGTTTCTTCACTCCACCCAAGACCGTTATTTCTATTAGATTTACATATATTTTCATATTGGTCACCATTTCTAAAACGAAGCTTACCGTTGATAGCAGAAGAATTAGGATTTTTATCTCCTTTCATGTCTCTTTTTCCCATCCTAGATGTATCAGATTTGGGTTTTCTCATTTTAATCTTAGTTTCCTCGCTTCTTGGCATTCTTAGTATTGATAGCTGATATTCATTTTTAGTAAATGCACATTTTTTGGAGCAATATTTGCCACTACCGTATTTGACAGCATGTTCAGCGTTACATCTTAAGCATATATACATATTATATCACAATTTATATTATATATCCACATCCCGTCGTTATCCAAAAAAATTACTTTAGTTATTGCTGCATTCTTGCTATACGTCCAACTAGTTCCTTGTTGTCCTTTCTAAGCCTACTTATTTCTTTTTCTAGTTTATTTCTGCTAATCATTTCTGATTTCATACTCATATACTGATCATATTCCCTTCTCTGATCTTCAGTTAATGAAACCTGTTTTTCTTTCTTGCCAAGTTCTTTTTCTAACTTTTTAATCTTATCTTCAAGTTCGTGTATATAAGCATTATTTTGACCTCTCTCAACAAACATCTCCTTCAATTTATTCAAAGCCCACATAACAGCCTCATTCTCCGAATAGGTTCTTCTTAGTTTAATAAGAACCGAGTTGTCATACTTTTTCATAATTAATCGTTGTCTCTAGATGATCCGAAACCCACTCCTTTTTGTCCCTTTCCTCTTGGTGTTTTCTTAAGCTCCTTTAGATGCTTAAGAGCATCCTCATATTTGTTATCCAATAGGAAAACTGAAATGAATAATTCCTTAAGATGTGATATTGACATCCCATCAGTATCTTTAACCCATACATCGAAGTCGATTTCGGCTTCGCTACCGAGTTTATTTTTTAAATAAGACATTCTTACTTCCTTAGACGGAGGAGCTATATAATACCTTCTATCGAAGCGAGACGGACGGTTAGTAATTCTTTCCGCTAACTTCTCCGGATAATTGGTGGTTGCTATATAAACAACGTTCTCAATTTGCTTAATTCCATCAAGCATATTAAGAAGTTGTGAAGTAACATAACTACCTTCAGCAGCTATACCATCAATATCTTCTATGATAACGATTATGGGTCTATCAGGTTCAATTTGTCTTAGTTTACCAATAATCTCCAAATAGCCTCTAACAGTATCCTCGTCTTTGACGTTTATTACTATGCCGCCAAGATCCTTGATAATATGTTTCATACAGAGTTGCAGAATACCAGATTTACCACAACCTGGATCTCCATAAAGAAGAACACCTCTTTTGTGCATCAGCTTATACTTTGCATATTCGTCCTTCTTGTTCCAGAAGCTTTTAAGATCAGTTAGAATAACCTCAATCTCCTTTGTTGGTAATTCATAAAGCTCGTCAGTGTTAACGTCTTGCTTCATCAGACCCCATTCGCTAGCTCTATTGTTATAATGAGGTTCATAAAGTCCAGGAGATAGAATCTTTTGTGTTTTAGGAGCAGCTATATAGCTGCCATCACCAACTATATTCCATTGTGTGAAATCATTTTTTCTTTTAGCATCCTCTTCATCTTCAAGTAGATCTGATATTGATGGGTGATATTCATTCATATTACTATAGGTTTTAATTTTCTTAAGGCTTCTTATTATTTTATCCGATTTTGCTCTCTCCAACATTTTCGATTTTTTTGATTTCCCACATATACCAATGACCAATCCATCTTTGATACCTAGGTTTTATATAAATATCTTTACCATCAATTTCCCTAATTGTTCCATAAAAAGGTGCAATTTTTCCATTTTTATAAACACAATAGTGTTACCAATGATTTCTATCTTCTCCCCTACTTTGTATTTTGGATATGACATTATGTGTGCATTTTTTTACCAACAAGACCACATAAAAATTCAGAAACTAGATCCATCTCGGGATTTCTCCAAGCATGATTTAGATAATCAACGGGAGCCCTGTAATGATACCCGTTACTTTTTATATGCTCCTTACATGCTTTAGCAGTAAAGAAGCAATTCGAATATTCAGGTTCCTCTGAAACTGAGCACTCCTTAAGATCTGAACAGAAAGCTTCTATAAATTCATCGAGAGCATAATTGTTATCGTTCCATTCTATAGTTGCATAAGAATCATTCCATAATTTAGTAAGATCCTCATCCGATGGACTATCAATTCCCATATCACCTAAATAGGATATAAGATCATTAGCTGATTCAATCTCGATAGAATTACCACAATCGATCCATATTCGGTCGTGTCCATTCAATCCCCAATCATAAACTTTTTTATCAGATCTAACCTGGAACATATGAGGCATTCTTGTTCCTCTTGGATCCTGTGTTGTCATTTCAGTAGCAAGCTCGATGAGCTTGTCATACATTTCATCAGATACCTCTATAGTTTTCATTATTTTTGTATTTGTGGAACCCAGTGGGTCGTTCTTTTATCCTTTGTTGTTTCTCTAACTACCTGAAATCCATTCTCACAGGTAGATCTACCATACACTTTAAAATAGAATTTAAAATCTCCATCGTCACCATCGATGTCCTTATATGTGCTAATTGTCGCACCCCTTCTAGCATAAGAGCTTCTAATGACATTTAGAGTTGCTTTATTTAGAGTAGAGAACTCATCATCACTCAGGGAACCAACTAAACGATGGGGAGAAATCCCAGCTATATAAAGAACCTCCGCCTTTATATAATTACCAATGCCTCCAATTAGAGATTGGTTCATTAAAACCTCAGGCATAGTTCGGTTTGGATACCTCATCAGACGTTCCTTAAATAAGAAATCCGAAATCTCATCATTCAGATGATTTGGTCCAATAGTTCTTTTCTTTTTATCTGTTTCCTTTATGTCATCAGTAAATTTAAGTGTTCCAAAATTACGAATATCTGTGAAAAAAACAGATCCTGATTTGGTTCTAAATTCAACATGGCTATGCTTAACTTTATCATTTCTCCATCCCCCGCCCATTCCTAACGTGTTCCAAGCCCACCATTTTTTCCCACTGCGGTAGCTAGTGAATTCAAAAATTATGAGTTTACCCTGAAATGTAATGTTTTCTATCTTTGCTGGTAGATCCTGTCTGAATCCAGCTAAACCCGCGGGGTCTCCGTGCTTAGCGTATCGTCCCGAGTGGACAATAACATCATCCAAAATATCACCCTTTATGGCTTCATTCAGGGAATAAACAGTTCTTGCTACTTCTGGTAATTCTGGCATATGTTATTTTTTACAGTATTCACTTAATTCTTTCCATGTTGGGGTTTCCCCTGGATTCACAAACATCTCCCAACCAGTATCGTAAACATCTCTCTGGTTATATAAATAGTTTTCGTCGGTATAATCAATGTATCTAAGCTCAGGATTTCCATCTGCATCAGTGTGAAGATATGCACTATCAAATTTTGCGCCATCTGTTATAAAATGATCACAGCTGGATGAACCAGAAAGCCATGGTTCATCTTCCATCACCTCGACGTATTTTTTCTTAGCATTAAACCAATCCTTCACGAAGTCACCAGAATCAAATATAAATTCACCCTTACCTGTATGAAGATAAACATTTTGGTAGCCTATCTCGTGCTCAACTAATTGATCATCGTCATCATAGTAATTACCACCATCGTAATGTATTCCTATTACTGCCATATTAATTTTAATTGTTATCCTCTAGAAACTTTTTCGTAATTTCCTCCTCCTCCTCCTCAGTTCCCTTTGCTTCATCTAACCAAGAAATTGAATCAACCCCATATTCATCCCAGGAATCCCAAGTCGCATGGATAATGAACTTTCTTCCATCCACCATTTCCCCATTATAATCATAAAAGGCAGAGGTCAATTCCTCGCTACTGTAATCTATTTTCATACTATTTTCTTTCGTTATTAAAGTATTCTAGAAGCGTATACTGAGAAAAAGATCTTCTGTCACTACTTCTACTGGTTGGTGCATAGTTTTGCTTAACAGCGTCAATATACATGGTGAAATGAAAGTCGTCACCCATATAGAATTTCTCCCATCCTCTGTTAGTGAATAGGCGTTTAACTTTAAGCTGCTCAATTGCTAGATTATCAAAAGAAATCACACATTTACCTAGATATTTTGGTAAATGAATGAACCACCTTCTAATTTCTTTATCAACAACTTCACTGTGGAAGTTAATACCAAATCCAAAATGTTTATAACCAAGAATAAGTACTTTACACTTACCAAGAGCTATTAGCTTCTCCATATCATCAACTTTGTTAACACCAGCTATAATATGATAAACTATGTTATCGCTTATTTCTAGTAAAGGTTTAACATAGGTGAAATTGTTGTTGGTTATGGAAATACCCACACCCTTAACTAGTTCATCTTTTATAAGGTAAACTAGCATCTCCTGGAAAGTCTTAAGGTGACCCTGATTTACAGTTAGATTTGCAACTATCCCTCTCCCCTTAAGTGTCTGAAGAAATGGTATAAGTCCAGGATGGGCTAATGGATTACCGCCACCAATGGCTAATTCAACACCAGCGGGAAGGTCCTTTAGTGTTTCAAGTAGCACATTAAGATCACCATGCACACCAGCTTTAGTTGAACTCTCGTGGCAATAGGCACAACCCATATCACAATAGTCCGTGATCTTCACATCTATGCTCTCAGGATGAAAAACAATGGGAGTACCTTCATACTCCCTAATCTTTGTACCATCACTCATAAGGGTAACTGTAGTGTTACCATTTTGGTATGTATTAATGGTTGTCATTGTCTGTTTCTAGTATTGATTCTCTATTGAAAATAAACTGTCTAAGGGTTTCTTTGTCCTC
>Ga0075163_10003231_pt1 | contig 21917 bp, 20 predicted proteins | sample JI1023141ADNA_FD_71478 | JGI IMG/M metagenome (GOLD analysis project Ga0075163, IMG submission 71478) | Wastewater effluent complex algal communities from Wisconsin, to seasonally profile nutrient transformation and Carbon sequestration -... | ecosystem: Engineered > WWTP > Effluent > Algae... | reverse complement strand
TCAGCCCAGGAGCTGCGCGCGCTGCTCGCGCTGGAGCCAGGTCGGCTGCTCGTAGACGTCGTCGAACAGCGAGCTGGGCGGCGGCGGCGCCACCGCCTCCTGCGTGGCGATCGCGTCGCGCACGCGGGCCTCGTACTGCGCGGCCAGCGCCTCGTGCTCGCCGGCGGCCAGCCAGCCGCGGGCCTCGAGCAAGAGCCGCATCCGGCGCAGCGGATCGCGCTTGGACTTCCACACCTCGGTCACGCGCTCGTCGCGGTAGCGCGACGGATCGTCCGACGACGAGTGCGCGCTGACCCGGTAGGTGAGCAGTTCGACGAACGTCGGGCCGTCGCCGGCGCGGGCCTTGGCGGCGGCGCGGCGGCACACGTCGTAGACCGCGAGCACGTCGTTGCCGTCGGCGCGCAGCGGCTCGACGCCGTAGCCGATGGCCTTGAGCGCGATCGTGTCGGCGGCGGTCTGGACCTTGCCCGGCGTCGAGATCGCCCACTGGTTGTTCTGGCAGATCAGCACCACCGGCGCCTTCATCACGCCGGCGAAGTTGAGCGCGGTGTGGAAGTCGCCCTCGCTGGTGCCGCCGTCGCCCATGTAGCCGAACGCGCAGCGGCCCTTGTCGCCGGCGATCTTCATCGCCATGGCCACGCCGACCGCGTGCGGGATCTGCGTCGACACGCACGACGACATCACGACGTAGTGATGATCGCGATCGCACGGGTGGCACGGCATCTGCCGGCCCTTGGTCGGGTCGGCGCCGTTGCCCATGATCTGCGCGATGTAGCTGTCGAGCGTCATGCCGCGGTACAGGCCGACGCCGGCCTCGCGCAGCGCCGGGATGATCCAGTCGTCGGGGCGAGACGCGGCGGCCGAGCCGACCACCGCGGCCTCCTGGCCCATCGCCTCGCCGTAGAAGCCGATGCGGCCCTGGCGCTGCAACGCCATCATCCGCGCGTCGGTGACCCGGATGGTCAGCATGCCCTCGTAGAGCTGCCGGGCCAGGGCGCGATCGAGCCAGGCGATCGCGGCGTCGCTGGCCTGGCCGTCCTCGTCGACGAGCTGGTACAGGCCGCGCGCCTTGGCCTCGTCGTCGCCGGCGAAGTACCCGGCGAAGCTCGGCGGCAGGGTGGCGGAGGACGGAGCGCGGGTCGGCGTCTCGATCATCGGCGCGCACCATCGCAGGGGCCGCCGCCGAGGGCAAGGGGCCGCGGCGAGGCGCGTTGCCGCCGTGCGTCAGCCCGCCGGCAGCAGGTCGGCGAAGACGAAGCCCTCGCGCTCGACCACCTCGCCGGCGATCACCGCGACCGGGTGGGCGAAGGCCGGCCCGGCGGCGGCGAAGGTGTGCAACTCGCCGCGCTCGAAGCACGGATCGACCGTCGGCGGCAGCGCCGCGATCACCGCCGGGGTGAGCCGCTGGCCGGCCAGCGCGCGCGACGCCTGGCGCGGGTCGACGCAGGTCACCCAGGCCTCGACGCCAGCGGCCAGCATCGCGGCCATCAGCGCCGCGGTGTCCTGGCCCCACAGCGGGAACACGCCGGTCATGCCGGCGCGCGCGAGCTGCCGCTCGCGGTAGGCGCGCACGTCGGTCAGGAACAGATCGCCGAAGACGACGTGGGTGACGCCGGCGGCGCGCGCGGCGGCCATCGCGTCGGCCATGCGCGTCTGGTACTCGTCGTCGGTGCACGGCGCCGGGATGCCGACCAGGTGCAGCGGCAGCCCGACCGCCGCGGCCTGCGCGTGGACCAGCGCCAGCCGCACGCCGTGCATCGCGACGCGATCGTAGGCCTCGGTGTACGTCGTGAGCAGGCCGACGACGTCGACCTCGCCGCGGGCGCGCGCGACGTGCAGCGCCCACGCGCTGTCCTTGCCCGACGACCACGCCAGCCAGGCGCGCGGGCGCGTCACAGCGCCGGCGCCGCGAGCGCCTCGGGCCGCACCCACGCCGGGTGCGCGGCGAGCCGCTGGCCGATCGCGCGGTGCGCGGCGGTGAGCGCGATCGTCCACAGCACGTCGCCGACGAGCGAGTAGCCGAAGAACGGCACCGCCGCGACGAAGCACGCGCCAAGGCCAGCGGCGCTGCGCGGGTACAGCCCGCCGACCGCCCACACCCCGAGGTTCGACAGCACGAAGAACGCGGTCGCGCCGGCGACGGCGGCCATCAGCGCGCCGCCGCGCCGCTGCCGCAGCGCACGGGCGATGATCACCTGCGCGACGAAGCCGGCGTAGATGAACGGTGAGCCCCAGCCGAACGCCGGCCAGCCGTGCAGGAGCGACAGGGCGACGTTGGACAGCGCCATCGCCGCGACGACGACGGCGATCGCCAGGCCGGTCGGCAGCGTGCGCCCGGCGAGGACTCCGGCGGCGCCCACCGGCGCCATGTTGGGCGGGTGGGGCAGGACGCGGACGACGACGCAGATCAGGACCAGGAGCGTTGCGAGCATGGGTCACCCTCCGTGACTGCCGGCGCGCGCCGGCGGGTTGCATGGCGGGTCGGTCTCCTGGCTCCCGGGTCGTCCTCGGGCGACGCCTTCCCGGGGTGAGCCGGTGGCATGTGGTCGCCGTCGTCGTCGGTCACAGTAGCGGGGGCTGCGCCGGATTCGCACCGGCTTCCCGTTACCCGTCGATCTATGTGGTGCGTGGACTCTCGCGTCTTGCTTACGCGCGGCGACGCGTGCGCGTCAAGCCGCGGCGCGCGATCGCGGTGGTGCGATCCCGGCGCGTGAGGTGCGGCGCGCGGTGCGCGAAGTGCGGCGCGTGTGGGGCGCAGCGCGCGGCGCGCGGGACTAGCGCCAGGTCGGCGGCGGCGGCGCGGCCAGGCCGTACGGCGCCATCGGCACGCCGTAGGCGGGCGCGGGCAGCAGCGTGGCATCGAACTGCGCCGGCGGCAGCGCGGCGACGCGGTTGATCGTCGACTGCAGGCGCCCCGCCATGATCGGCCCGAGGATGAACCAGTTGATGGCCCATCCCAGGTACGGGATGATCATCAGCACCGCCATCGCGGTCATCAGCCCCTTGGGCGCGGCGTTCGGCAGGCCGCGCAGGCGCAGCTGCAGATCCAGCCGATCGCACAGCCGTCGCGAGTTGAAGAAGTTCCAGTAGAACACGTTGAAGTACGGGATGAAGCTGAAGCCGATGGCCTTGCCAGCGCTCGGGTCGTTGGCCGCGGCGACCGGCAGCCGGCCGTGCTTGGCGCTGTAGTAGAAGAACCCGAAGATGCCGAGCGTGATGAAGTTGAGGAACACCGCGGCGACCGCCGAGAACGGCTCGAGCCCGTGGTTGGCCAGCCGCGCGCGCTCGGCGATCGGCAGGTAGCGCGGGTCGAGGTTCGGGTAGATCGCCGCCGGCTGCATGACCGCGTAGGTCGGCGGCGCGGGCGCCTGTTGCACCAGCGCCTGGCGCATCGCATCATTCTCGCGCTTGAGCTGATCGTTCTCGCGGGTCGCGCTTTCGGCGCGCTGCAGCGCCGCCTCTTGATCATCGCGGTACATGGCGCCCGGAGCGTAGCCTATGGGCGCGGGTGTGCGGCGAAGAAGTCCCAGATCGCGGCGGTGGCGTCGAGATCGGTGGACTGGTGGCCGCCAGGGAACGGCCCGCCGCCGGGCCAGGTGTGACCGCCGCCGGTGATCGTGCACAGCGCGACCTCGGCGCCGCCGGCGCAGCCGCGGTAGCTGACGCAGCGGGCGTCGCCCTGCGCGAACGTCTCGACGGCCGGCGCGGCGCACTGGTCGCGGGCGACCCACCCGGTGATCGTGGCGTCGACCGACGGGAAGCCGAGGCTCGGGCTGCCGGCGTAGGGGACGACGGTGTCGGCGGTGCCGTGGACGTGCAGCACCGGGACGGCGCGGCTCGGCGCGCAGGTCGGCACGCCGATGACGCCCGACACCGGCGCGATCGCGGCGAACACGTCGGCGCGCTCGCAGGCCAGGCGGTGCGCGAGGAAGCCGCCGTTGGAGAAGCCGGTGGCGTAGACGCGGCGCGGATCGACGCACAGCCGGCCGTCGAGCTCGGCGAGCAGCGCGTCGACGAAGCCGACGTCGTCGACGCCGGTGGAGGCCGCGGTGCCGCAGCAGGCGCCGGCGTTCCAGCCGAGCACGGCGCCGGTGCCGTCGGGCTCGACGACGACGAAGCCGGCGACGTCGGCCTTGGCGGCGAAGCGAGTGAGCTCGGCCTGCGTCAGCCCCGACATCGAGTAGCCGTGGAGGTCGAGCACCAGCGGCGTGGGCCGGGTCGGGGCGTAGCTGGCCGGGACGTGGACGCGGGCGGTGCGGACCCGGCCGTCGACGGTCAGCGTCCAGGTCGCGTCGAGCGGCTGCGGGCTGCGGCCCACGCAGGCGGCGGCCGCGTCGTCGGTGGCGGCGTCGGACGGCGGGGGCGCGTCGGCCGCGTCAGGGGTGGCCGAGCGGGCGGCGCCGCTGCATCCAGCGACGGCCAGCGTCAGCGTCAGCGCGGCGCGGCGGCGGGCCATCGCCCGACTATCGCACGATCAATTCACGATCACGCCGCAGTCGAACGTCGCCGACAACGTCGAGGTGCCGCCCTTGAACGTGTCGCAGGCGGTGCCGAGCAGGCGGATCGTGTTGTTGTCGACGAAGGTCCAGTCGCTGCCGAACGAGAGCGGCATGCCGCCGAGGGTGACGGTGCCGCCGGCCTGCGAGATGTCCGAGACGGTGCCGGTGAGATCGAAGTCGCAGGTCAGCGTGCCGGTGATGATCTGGGTCAGCGCGGTGGCGAGCTGGGTGGGATCGTTCGCGGTGAAGTACGGCGCGGCGCCGGTGGCGGGGTCGAGGCCGGCGCCGGCGTTGGCGATGCGCTGCAGGTGTGGCGCGCCGACCTGGTTGCCGACCGACAGGATGTACGTCTTGATGCCCATCGTGAACGCGCGCTGGATCTCGGTGACGCTGAGGTTCTGGGCGACGGTGTTGCCGTTCTCGTCGATGTTGGCGCAGGTGTCGGGCAGGCCGTCGGTGGCGAGCAGGACGATCGGCGGCGAGCCCATCACCGGCGGGTTGGCGACGAAGTCGTCGACGATCTTGCGCATCGACTCGCCGGTCGGCGTGTCGGACAGCAGGTTGGCCTGCAGGAGCTGATCGATCGCGGCGCGGTTGCCGAACGCGCGGGTCGGGGTCGACACGACGTCGGGGCAGCTGCCCGAGCGGTCGCTCGAGTAGGTGCTGGCGCCGAAGTAGATGCGGTTCTCGAGGCGCGTCACCGCGCCGTTGGCGCCGGTCAGCGCGGCGCGCACCGCCTGCCAGCGGTTGAGGCCGCCGCCGAACCCGGCGTCCATCGAACCCGAGCGATCCAGCAACAGCTGCACCGTCGGGATCTGCGCCATCGGCGTGACCGTCACCGACGGGCAGTCGCCGCCGTCGCCGTTGCCGCCGCCATCGGGGCCGCCAGCGTCGCGCACGCAGTGCCCGCGCGGGTCGCAGCTGAACCCGTCGCCGCACTCGCTACCCCCCTGCGTGCAGTCCGCCGAGCACGCCCCGCCCGCGCTGCAATAGAAGCCGGTCGGGCACAGCCCGTCATCGCCGTTGCAGCTGATCTCGCACGCCGGATCCGGCGGGTCCGTCTCGCAGGGGCCACTCGACCCCACCGTGTTCGAGCCGCACCCCGCCAGTGCCGCCATCAGGACAAGCTTGATCCGCCTCATCCCCCCCGATTCTGCAACCCTCGATCCACCGCCCCCGCCTCCCTAGTCCCCAGGATCACTCCAGTCCCCACCCCCGGCCACGGGTGCGCTGACCCCAGATCGGTGGGGACAGGATCCACCCCTCCAACACCGCGGAATCTCGTCGCTATTTTCGCCTGCCGCGGCGAAACGTGGGGACACTTTCTGGGGGCACAAGCTACTGATATTGCAGGCGTTTTTGATATGAAATCCCCTGCAATATCTGCCGCTTGCAGACCCGGATCGTGTCCCCAAAACTCGTCGCGGTGCGACGAAAAAGCCAAGCAATTACGAGGACCTGAAGGGGAGGATCCTGTCCCCGCTAGGCCTGGCCTTGACGGGTAGATCCTGTCCCCGCCTACGCCTTCTTCTTCTGGGTGGCGATGTAGTAGAGGGAGCCGGCCATGATGAGGAAGAACATCATGGGCCACCAGCCGTGGTTGGTCTGGAGGCTGGTGGGGAGGTGGCTGCTGAAGTCGAGGGCGGACCAGTTGGCGACGTCTTCGATGCCGGGGGAGGAGATGAGGGCCTGGAGGACGCCGGCGATGGAGCCGCCGGCGATCAGGCCGGACGCCATGAGCATGCCGGGCGAGAACTCGGCCTCGGCGGCGGACTCGCCCTTGCGCTTGCGGTCGACCATCCAGCGGACGGCGCCGCCGATGAAGATGCCGCCGGAGGTGGCGATGTTGAGGTAGAGGCCGACGGCGAAGGGCAAGGACGAGACGCCGACCAGCTCGAGGATGATCGCGATGAAGACGCCGATCAGCACCAGGCCCCAGGGCAGGTCGCCGCCGAGCGTGCCGTCGATGATCAGCGCGAACAGCTGGGCCTTGGGGGCGTCCATCTTGGTCGGCCCCTTGTCGAAGAAGTAGGTGACCGCGTTGTTGCCGTCGATCAGGTAGCGGCCGGCCTTCACGCCGCCGACCTCCTCGCTGAGCTCGATCGCGCGGTAGGGCTGGCGGTCGATGCCGAGCTCCTCGCCGACGATCTTGCCGACGACCTTGTCGCCGCGCTTGAGCACCTGGTCGGCGCCGGCGGTCGCCGCGACCACGTCGGCCGGCAGCTGGCCGGTGTGCTTCTTCAGCTTGTAGGGGAAGTTCGACTCGACCGCCGACTCGATGAAGAACATCGGTGCGCCGGCGTCGTCGACCAGGTACTTGCCGCGCTTGATCGAGTCGGTGTCGCGCTGGAACGCGATCTTGTAGGTCTTGCCGTCGGGGCCCTTGGCGGTCTCGCTGGTCGGCGTGAGCTTGACGCCGTCGTACTTGACCGGCTTCACGCTCTCGCCGGCGCCGAGGATGAGCAACAGCGTGATGCCGATCGCCAGCGCGCTCGTGACCACGCCGACCGCGATCGAGATCTGCTGCAGCCGCGGCGTGGCGCCGACCAGGTAGCCGGTCTTCAGGTCCTGCGAGATGGTGCCGCCGTTCGACGCGGCGACGCACACCAGCGCGGCGGTCGACAGCGCCATCGCCTTGAAGCCGACGCCGGTGCGGCCGATCAGCACGAACAGGCCGCAGGTGAGCAGCAGGGTCGCGATGGTCATGCCCGAGATCGGGTTCGACGAGCTGCCGATCTCGCCGGTGATGCGGCTCGACACGGTCACGAAGAAGAAGCCGAAGACCACCACCAGGATCGCCGTGACGAAGTCGATGTCGAGCACCGGCGCCGCGAAGATCGCGAGCACGATCGCCGCCGAGCCGCCGAGCACCAGCTTCATCGGCAGGTCTTCCTCGGTGCGCAGCACGGTCGCCTTGGCGGTGCCGCCGCTGGCCTTCATGTTGGTCAGGCCGCGGCGGAACGCGCTCACGATGGTCGGCAACGACCGCCCGAGCGAGATGAAGCCGCCGGTCGCGACCGCGCCGGCGCCGATGTACAGGACGTAGCTGCCGCGGATGTCGCCGCTCGACATCGTCGCGGCCTCGGGGCTGAACATCGCGATCAGCGGGATCAGCACCATGAACGCCAGCAGGCCGCCGGCGAGCATCGTCGCCGCGACCCGCGGGCCGATGATGTAGCCGACGCCGAGCATCGGCGGCGACACCTCGAACGCGACGACCGCCTTCTTGAGCTGCCCGCCGAACTCCGCCTTGAACGACGCGACGTCCGCCCACACCTTGCCGATCAGGTTGAAGAACGCGTAGCCGAGGCCGACGAAGAAGCCGAGGAAGACCGTCTTGGCCTCGGTGCCGCCCTTCTCGCCGACGATCAACACGTCGGCGCAGGCCGTGCCCTCCGGATATGCCAGCTTGCCGTGCTCCTCGACGATCAGCCCGTGGCGCAGCGGGATCATCATCAGCACGCCGATCAGGCCGCCGAGCAGCGCCACCAAGAGGATGCGGGTCAGCTCGAGGTCGAAGCCCATGATCAACAGCGACGGCAGCGTGAACGCGACGCCGGCCGCCAGCGACTCGCCGGCCGAGCCGGTGGTCTGCGCGATGTTGTTCTCGAGGATCGTCCCGCGCAGCTTGAGCCAGCGGAACAGCGTGATCGAGAGGACGGCGACCGGGATCGACGCCGACACCGTCAGGCCGATCTTGAGGCCGAGGTACGTCGAGGACGCGGCGAAGACCACGCCGAGCACCGCGCCCATCACCACCGCGGGGATGGTCAGCTCGGCGATCGTCTTGTCGGCTGGGACGAACGGTTTGTGTTCGGTAGCTGGATCGGACATGGGACTCCCGGGCGGGCGGCGCGGCGGACGGCCGGCCTCGGTGGATAGAACGCCAGAAGCGCGGCCGCGCGCAAGCGGTGCGCGCATGCGACAGGGGGCGTTGTCGCAGTGCGGAATCGCGTGCGCAGGGAGCCAGGCGTTGGCATGATGCGCGCCATGATCAAACCCGTCGCCGTCGCCGTCGTCGCCTCCGCGCTCGCCCTGTCCGCCGCCAACGCCGAGGCCGGCTCCAAGTCGTGGACCGCGGTCAAGGGGTCGATCAACCCCAAGGCCAACGTGATCGTCGGTGGCTCGTTCGCCGCGGTGCGCTCGACCAAGCTGTTCAGCTCGGCCCTGCAGCTGCTGCTGACCGAGGAGCACGACGCCCAGGAGGCGTTCACGCTGATCAAGGACGCGTGCAGCATCGACGTGCCGACCGCGATCGCCGACTTCACCGTGGTGATGAAGGACGGCGACGACCCGCTGGTGGTGCTGGGCCTCGACGGCGTCGACGAGAAGAAGGCGCTGACCTGCCTCGAGGCGATCGGCAGCAAGCAGACCGGCAACCCGGTCAAGGTGACCGGCAAGAAGAAGGGGAAGGTGACGACCTACTCGATCCCCGGCGAGAAGGACAAGCTGTACTTCGCGTGGCTGGCGCCCGACGTGCTGGCGTTCACCGAGGATCCCAACCAGAAGGGCAAGCTCGAGAAGGCGCTGGCCGGCAAGGCCGCCAAGGGCGACCTCGGCAAGCTGGTGGCCAAGGTCAACTCCGACGCGCCGCTGTGGGCCGCGGTGGCGATGAAGGAGAAGGAGGACGGCATGCAGATCAACGGTGGCTACGGCGGCGTCGAGCTGGCCGGCGGCAAGTTCACCGGCACCGTCCACGTGGTCATGGGCTCCGACGCCGACGCCCAGAAGGCCGCGGCGATGGGCACCGCCGGGCTCGGCGAGCTGAAGCAGAAGGCGGCCAAGACCTCGGTCGCCGCGTTCATCAACAGCGTGACGATCTCCGCCGCCGGCCTGGAGCTGACGGTGACCGGCGCGATCGCCGACGGTGACCTCACCAAGATGATCGCCGACCTCGACCGCGTGTTCTGAGACCTGGCCGCCCTGCCGTGATCCGCGGCGGTCGCGGCGCGGCCTACTGTTCGCGGCCGGTCAGGCCGCCGTAGCCGGCGCCGCCCCACGCGCCCTCGAGCGCCTCGTCGTAGCGCAGCCGGATCTCGTCGCCGTCGAACACGGCCTTGTACGCGGTCCCGTCGCCGTCGGGCTCGAACTGCACCTGCATCGGCGCGTCGCACGCGCCCCAGGGGCAGAAGAAGTCGCCGTCGAACGCGAGCCCCTCGCCCGCCTTGGCCACCGAGCCGGCGAAGCGTTGCGAGCCCAGCAGCTTGGTGAGCTGCCAGCCGCCGTCACCCCGGCTCACCTTGCACGGCTGCGGATCGTAGTCGCTGATCTGGCAGGTCCACAGCGCGCCGTCCGTGAACCCGGGGCCCAGCGCCTCGGCCTGCTCGACGGGTTGCCCGCCAGCGGGGGTGTTGCCGATGGCGGACGGCTTGCTGCTGCCGCCGCAGGCCGCGACCAGGGCGGCCGCCAGGAGTGTCATCGAGCGCGACGTCATGGTGCCCAGCGTACCATCGCGACCCGCGCATCGTGGGCGGCGCCGGTGCGCGGAAACCGCCCGGCGTCCGCGCGGCGCTGCCCCCACGGCTCCACGACTCGGCGTACGATGGCGGGATGGCGAACTTCCGCACCTGCGGTGCGTGCGACGGGCTGGTCCCGGCGACGCGCGCCGCGTGTCCGCACTGCGAGCGGCCGATGGGCCGGCTGGGGCGCGCGGCCCGTCGCGTGGCCCAGGCCGCCGGTGCCAGCGCGTTCCTGGCGACGTTGATGGCGTGTTACGGCGGCCCGCCCAAGTGCGAGCCCGGCACCGACAAGGACGGCGATCGGTTCTGCACCAAGGGCCCGCGCACCCTCGACTGCAACGACGACGATCCGAAGATCCGCCCGTGGGCCGACGACCCGGCCGGCGACGGGATCGATCAGAACTGCGACGGCGTCGACGGCATGAAGCCCGCCGCCGCGCCGGCCGGGGGGACCGCCGCGCCGCCGGCCGCCGGCACCGCCGCGCCGGCCGCGGGCACCGGCACCGCCGCGCCGCCATGACGCAGCGATCCCGGGACGCCCGGCGGCGGCGCCGACCGCCCGCCGGGCGCTTGACTCGGTCGGAGGTCCCGCCGAAGGTCGGGGCTCGATGAGCGACGACACCGACGAGACCGGCCAGATGGGCCCGCGCCCGCTGGCGCTGGAGGTGACGCTGCCCGACCGCACCTTCACCGTCGCGCTGCCCGCCGACGGCGAGGTCATCCTGGGGCGCTCGCGCAGCGCCGGCATCCAGCTCGACCACGCGTCGGTGTCGCGCGAGCACGCGCGGCTGCGGCTGGGCGCGGCGATCACGCTCGAAGATCTCGGCTCGCGCAACGGCACCGTCGCCCGCGGCCGGGTGCTGGCGGCCCACGAGGCGTGCGCGCTCGGCATCGGCGACGCCTTCGAGATCGGCTCGGTGCCGGTGCGGCTGGTGCCGGTGATGAGCCGGCGCGCGGCGGTGCCGCCGGGCTACGATCGCCGGGCCGCGGCGTCGGGCCGGGCCGCGCTCGACGCGCCCGAGGGCTGGTACGCGCCGACCTCGCCGGCGATGCAGGGCGTGCTGGCGTCGCTCGAGCAGGTGGCGGCGTCCGACATGAGCGTGCTGTTGATCGGCGAGACCGGCGTCGGCAAGGAGGTCTGCGCCGAGCTGTTGCACCGGCGGTCGCCGCGCGCCGCGCGCACGCTGCTCCGGCTCAACTGCAGCGCGCTGCCCGAGGCGCTGATCGAGAGCGAGCTGTTCGGCCACGAGAAGGGCGCGTTCACCGGCGCGGCCGTGGCCCGGCCCGGGCTGATCGAGTCGGCCGACGGCGGCACGGTGTTCCTCGACGAGATCGCCGAGCTGCCGCCGCCGGCGCAGGTCAAGCTGCTGCGGGTGCTCGATCGCCGCGAGGTGATGCCGGTCGGCGGGCGCAGCGAGCGCATCGTCGACGTCCGCTTCGTCGCCGCGACCCACAAGAACCTCGAGGCCGAGATCGCCGCCGGCCGGTTCCGCCACGACCTGTACTACCGGCTGGCCGGCATGACGATCCGCATCCCGCCGCTGCGCGATCGCAAGGACGAGATCGAGCCGCTGGCCCGGCGCTTCCTCGACGCCGCCGCTCGCCGCCAGGGGCGCCCGCCGGTCGCGCTGTCGGCCGAGGCGCTGCTCGCGCTGCAGCGCCACCCGTGGCCGGGCAACATCCGCGAGCTGCGCAACGCCATCGAACGCGCGCTGGTGGTGTGCGGCGCCGGTCCGATCGAGGTCCCGCACCTGCCGCTCGAGCGCGAGCCCACCGGCGACTCGGGCCCGCACACCGGGCCGATCCCGAAGATCGGCTCGCTGGGCGACGAGCTCGAGGAGATCGAGCGCCAGCGCATCGAGGCGGTGCTGGTGGCGACCGGCGGCAACCAGAGCGAGGCGGCGCGCCGGCTCGGCATGTCGCGCGGGGCGCTCTTGGCGCGGCTGCGCGCGTGGGGCCTGACCGGCAAGCGGCCGCCGCGGCCCTGAGCGGCGATCTCGCGACCCACCGCCGCGGCGGTTGGATATGATCGCCGCGGATGGTGCGACCCACCGATCGGGGGCCGGGCGAGGCGGCGACCGCGACCCTGACCGGGGCGGTGGCCGCGGCGGAGCGTCTGGCCGCCGGCGAGGACCCGGACGCCACCAGCGTGACCGCCATCGAGCCGGCCGCGCGCCACCGCGCCGAGCCGCCGACGCTGGTGCCCGCGACCCGGGTCGATCGGTTCTTGATCCTCGAGAAGCTCGGCGAGGGCGGCATGGGCGCGGTCTACGCGGCCTACGACACGCTGCTCGATCGCAAGGTGGCGATGAAGGTGGTGCGGCCCGATCGGCGGAGCGCGGTCGGCGGCGTGCCGCCGCGCGAGCGGCTGCTGCGCGAGGCCCAGGCGATGGCGCGGCTGCGCCACCCCAACGTCGTCGCGGTGCTCGAGGTCGGCGAGCTGGGCGACGACGTCTACCTGACGCTCGAGCTGATCGAAGGCGAGACGCTCAAGACCTGGCTGCGCGCCGCGCGGCGCCCGTGGCCGGCGGTGGTCGCGACGTTCCTCGCCGCCGGGCGCGGGCTGGCGGCGGCGCACGCGGCGGGCCTGGTCCACCGCGACTTCAAGCCCGACAACGTGCTGCTCGGCAAGGACGGCCGGATCCAGGTCGCGGATTTCGGCGTCGCGAGCATGAGCCACGGGCCGCGCGAGCAGACGCCCAGCGGCGACGCGCTCGACGTCGAGGGCGGCGACGCCTTCACGCTCAGCGGGCTGCGGGTCGGCACGCCGGCGTACATGGCGCCCGAGCAGCACGCCGGCGGGACCGTCGACGCGCGCGCCGATCAGTTCTCGTTCTGCGTCGCGCTGTGGGAGGGCGTGTTCGGCGAGCGGCCGTTCGCCAGCGGCGGCACGGTGCCGCCGGCCGAGCGACCGCTGCGGCCGCCGCCGGCCACCGTCGACGCGCCGGGCTGGCTGGTGGCGCTGCTCAAGCGCGGCCTGGCGCCGGCGCCCGACGCGCGCTGGCCGTCGATGGACGCGCTGCTCGTCGAGCTCGGCCGCGATCGCGGCAGCGCGCGCCGGCGGATCGCGTGGGGGCTCGGCCTCGGCGCGGCGCTGGTCGGCGTCGGCGCGCTGGCGGTGATCGGCTGGACCCGCGGCCACGCCGCGCCGCCGCGGCCGTGCCAGGACGAGGCGCGGCGGCTGATCGGCGTGTGGGACGACGCGCGGGCGGCGGCGCTGACCGAGGCGCTGGCGGCGACCGGCGCGCCGGGCGCGGCGGCGGCGGCGGCCCGCGTGCGCGGCTTCGTCGATCGCTGGTCGGGCGAGTGGGTCGCGCAGCGCACCGAGGCGTGCGCGGCGACCCGCGTCCACGGCGATCAATCCGAGGCGATGCTCGACGCGCGGATGCGGTGCCTCGACCGTCGGCTCGAGCGGGTCAACCAGCTGGTCAGCGAGCTGGGCACGCTGCCGCGCGATCAGGTCAGCCGCGCCGTCGAGATCGCGTCGGACCTGCCGGGGCTCGACGACTGCGCCGACGCCGAGCAGCTCGGCGCGGCGGTGCCGCTGCCGCGCGATCCCGCGGTGCGCGCCGGCGTCGAGAGCGTCGACGACGGCCTGGCCCACGTGCTTGCGGTCGAGCAGACCGGGCACTACCCCGACGCGCTGGCGCTGGCGCGTCCGCTGGTCGGGCGGGCCCAGGCGCTGGCCTACCCGCCGCTCCACGCCGAGGCGTTGGCGGTGCTCGGCCGGCTGCACGCGCAGGTCGGCGAGCACGCCGCGGCGGTGGCGGCGCTCGAGGAGGCCAGCGCGATGGCGGCGGGCGCGCACGCCGACGACGTCGCCGCCGACGCGCTGGTCGAGCTGATCTGGGCGACCGCCGAGGCCGGCCAGGGGGCCCGGGCGCTGGCGATGGCGGCGGGCGCGACCGCCGCGGTGGCGCGCACCCACGATCCGCGCCTCGAGGCGACGCTGGTGAGCCAGCTCGGGACCGCGGCGCTCACCGCCGGCGACGCCGCCGGCGCGATCGCGCAGCTCGAGCGCGCGCTGGCGCTGACCGAGCGCGCGTGGGGGCCGACCCACGTCCGCGTCGCGCAGGTGCTCAACCGGCTCGGCAACGCCGAGGATGGCCGCGGCCGCCACGCCGAGGCGCGGCAGTACTACGCGCGCGCGCTGGCGATCGCCGAGGCCCAGCTCGGCCCCGAGCACCCGTCGGTCGCCGTGACCCGCGCCAACCTGTGCTACCTCGACTCGCTGACCGGCCGGCTCGACGACGCCGCGGCGTGCCAGGTGCAAGTGATCGCGGCGCTCGAGGCGGCGCTCGGCGCGGAGCACGCGCAGGTGGCGTGGGCGCGCAACGACGCCGGGCTGATCGCGATGGCGCGCGGGCAGCTCGGCGAGGCCCGCCAGCAGTACGAGCGCGCGCTGGCGATCTGGCGGGCGCGCTCGGGGCCGCGCCACCCCGACGTGGCGTGGCCGCTGGTCAACCTCGGCGAGCTGGCGCTGTACGCCGACGACGCGGCCGACGCCGCGGCGCGCTGCCGCGAGGCGCTGGCGATCGTCGACGCCGCCAGCGGCCCCGATCACCCCGACAGCCTGCCGGCGCTGGTGTGCCTGGCGACGGCGCTGGCCGAGGCCCACCCGCGCGAGGCGGCGCCGCTGCTCGACCGCGCGGCGCGGCTCGGCGTCGTCGACGACACCGGCGAGACCGCGGCGGCGATCACCGCGGCGCGGGCGCGGGTGGCGCTGGGCGCGGGCGATCGGCGCGGCGCGGCGCGGCTGGCCGCGGCGGCGGTGGCGGCGTACGACGGCCTGGGCGCCAGCGCCGCGACCGCGCGCGGCGCGGTGGTCGCGTGGATGCGCCGGCGCGGGATCGCGTCGCCGTAGCCGCCGCGCCGAATCGGGGGTAGCCTGCGCCGCCTTGGACGCCGCGCTCCCCACCGCCACGCTCGCGCCGCCCGGCGCGCTCGAGCGCGCGCTGGCGCAGGTGTTCGGCTTCACGACGCTGCGCCCCGGCCAGGCCGAGGTGATCGCCGACGTGCTGGCCGGGCGACCGGTGGTCGCGGTGATGCCGACTGGCGCCGGCAAGTCGCTGTGCTACCAGCTGCCGGCGGTGGTGCTGGGCGCCGCCGGCGGCGTGACGCTGGTGGTGTCGCCGCTGATCGCGCTGATGAAGGATCAGGTCGACGCGCTGGTGGCGCGCGGGGTGGCGGCGGTGGCGCTGACCAGCGCGGCGTCGCCCGAGCAGCAGCGCGACATCCTCGACGGCCTGCGCGCCGGCGTGTGGTCGATCGTCTTCGTCGCGCCCGAGCGCTTCAAGAGCCCGCGCTTCGTCGACGCGCTGCGCGCCTGCGGCGATCGGCTGGCGCTCCTGGCCATCGACGAGGCCCACTGCATCAGCGAGTGGGGCCACGACTTCCGCCCCGACTACCGCCGGCTCGGCGACGCGGTGCGCGCGCTGGCGCCGCCGCGGGTCGCCGCGTTCACCGCCACCGCGACGCCCGAGGTGCGCGCCGACATCGCGGTGCAGCTGCACATGACCGAGCCGCGGGTCCACGTGCGCGGCTTCGATCGGCCCAACCTGACGTACCTGGTCGAGCGCGTGCGCGGCATCGACGACAAGACCCAGCGCATGGTCCAGCTCGCGCGCACCCGCGACGGCGGCGTCGCGCTGGTCTACGCCGCGACCCGCAAGAACGCCGAGAAGTACGGCGAGGCGCTGCACCGCGCCGGCATGCGGGTGCGCGTCTACCACGCGGGGCTCGACGAGCGGACCCGCGACGACGCCCAGGATCGGTTCATGGCCGGCGCGCTCGACGCGGTGGTCGCGACCAACGCGTTCGGGATGGGCATCGACAAGGCCGACATCCGCGTGGTCGTCCACGCCGACATCCCGCGCAGCCCCGAGGCGTACTACCAGGAGTGCGGGCGCGGCGGCCGCGACGGGCGGCCCACGCGCTGCGTGCTGTTGTTCGGCGCCGGCGACGTGCGCCTGCAGGAGTTCTTGATCGACGCGTCGTACCCGTCGGCCGAGGTGCTGCGCGCGCTGTGGAAGCTCTTGCGCGACGAGCCGACGCTGGGCAGCGGCGACGCCGAGGATCGCCTCGGCAAGCGCCTGCCCGGCGAGCCGCACGCGTCGACGGTGGGCGCCGCGCTGCGCATCCTCGAGCGCCACGGCCTGTTGGCGCAGGACGGCGGCGGCTGGGTCGCGACCCGGCCCGAGCCCGGCGCCTATCCGCCGCTCGACGTCGAGGCGCTGGCGCGGCGCAGCGAGGTCGAGCGCAGCAAGCTGCGCGCGATGGTCGACTACGCGTGGAGCCCGCGCTGCCGCCGCCAGGTCATGCTGGCGTACTTCGGCGACGAGGACTGGCAGGATCCGACGCGCACCTGCGGCGCGTGCGACGTCTGCGATGCCGCCGCGCGCGGCGACGCCGGCGTCGACACCGAGACCGCGACCGCGGTGGTCGAGCTCCTGGGCCTGGTCGGCGCGCTGCGCGGGCGCTTCGGCCGCACCCGGGTGGCGGCGCTGGCCACCGGCGCCGACGACGATCCGCGGTTCGAGGAGCTGCCCGAGCGCGGCTGCCTGCGCGGCTGGTCGCAGAAGGACATCATGGACCTGCTGCGGACGCTCGAGGGCGCCGCGCTGCTCGAGGCGTCGCGCGGCGAGTACCCGACGGTCGGGCTGACCCGCCGCGGCGAGCAGGTCGCCGCGGGCACGCTCGGCGTCGACACGCTCGGGCTGCGCGTCGCGCCGCGCCCGGCCGCCGCCGCGCGCACCCGCAAGCCGCGCCGTCGCAAGCGCGGGCCGTGATCATCGCCACGGCGCGCGCGGCGATCGATCGCGCCGCGATCGTGCGTGGTAGCGTCGGCGCGTGCGGGCGATCGTCGCATGCGTCGGGCTGGTGGTGGCGGCGCCGATCGCCGCGGCGCAGCCGGGCGCCGCGCCGACGGTCCGGCTGCGCGTCGACGGCGCGTGTCCCGACGCCGCCGCGATCACCGCCGCGCTCGGCGCGCGCGCGACCGTCGTCGACGGCGCCGCGCCCGCGACGGTCGCGATCGAGGTGAGCGCCGGCGTCGACGGCGTCGCGGTGACGCTGGCCGCCGACCCGCGCGTCGAGCATCGGCTGGTGCCCGGCCACGACTGCGCCGCGCTGGCCGGCGCGGTGGCGGCGCTCGCCGACGCGTGGCTGCTCGAGCTGACCGTCGCGCCGGCGTCGGCGATCGCCGCCGCCGACCTCGCCGCCGCCGACCTCGCGCCGCCGACGCCGCCGAGCGCGGTCGCGCCGGCGCCGCGAGCGAGCGACGCGCCGCGCTGGTTCATCGGCGCCGGCCGCGCGTACGTCGTGACGACCGCCCCCGAGCACACCGCCGCGACCCGGGTAGACGCCGCGTGGCGCTCGCCGTGGCGCGCGGCGCGGCTGCGGTTGAGCCTCGACTGGGGCGACGCCGCGAGCCAGCCGACCACCACCGGCGTCAGCGTCGAGCGCCAGCCGTGGACCGTGGCCGGCACCATCGGCTGGCGGCGCCCGGGCCGCGCCTGGATCGAAGGCGGCGCCGGTGGCGGCCTGGTCGTGAGCCGGGTCGACGCGATGGGCGTGGGGGCGATGCGCGTGCACCCGGTCGCGCTGGCCCGGCTCTCCGGCGGGCTGGGGCTCGGCCTCGGGGTGTCGGTGCGCGCCGAGGTCGAGGCCGCGCTGTACCCGGTCGCCGACCAGTACTGGGTGGGCGGCCTGGCCGCCGGCCAGTCGCCGATCGCGAGCGTCGCCGCGGGCTTGGGCGTCGACATCGCGCTCGGTGCGAAATGACTGATCGATCGGCGCCGCCCGCGCCACTCCTCCACGCCATGTCCCTCGCCGCCGCCGAGCCCGAGCCTGTGGTCCGGCCGGCGGCCCACGCCGTAGCGGGCGAGCGCGACGTGGTGTGGGCGGCGCTCTACGATCGCCACTTCGACGACGTCTACCGGCTGGTGCGCCGCGCCGGGGTCAGCGTGGCCGACGCCGAGGACGTCGCGCAGAAGGTGTTCCTGCGGGTCCACGCGCTCCTGGCCCACACGCCGGAGGTGACCCACCCGCTGGCGTGGCTGCGCGCGATCACCGTGCGGGTGGTGTCCGAGCACCATCGGTTCTGGCGGCTGCGGCGGGTCAAGCAGTGGGTGGTCGAGGGCGTGGCGACGCTCGGCCGCGCGGCCACCCCCGACGAGCAGTACGCGACTCATCAGGCGCAAGATCAGGTCGCGGCGGTGCTGCGGCGGATGAGCCCCAAGCTGCGCGAGGTGCTGGTGCTCGCCGAGCTCGAGGACCTGGCGCCGGCCGAGGTCGCGACGATCCTCGGCGTGCCGGTCAACACCGTGCGCTCGCGGCGCCACCTGGCGCGCGCGCAGTTCAGCGCGCTGTGGCAGCGCCAGCATGGAGGTGCGCCGTGACCACGCCGCCGTGGCAGCCGCTCCAGGACGTCGACGTGCCGGTCGGAGCCCGGGGCCGCGTGCGCCAGCGCGTGGTCGAGGCGCTCGCGGCGCCACCGCGCCGACGCCGCGCGCCGATCGTCGTGGCCAGCCTGGCGATCGCCGGCGCGGCGGCGGCGGCGGTGGTCGTGGTCGCGCGCGATCCCGCCGCGCCCGGCGCGCCGCGGGCGACGGCGCCGGTGGCGGTCGCCGAGGGCCAGCGGGTCGCGCTGGCGGTGGGGCAGGGCCACGCGTCGGTGGTCGGCCCCGCCGAGGTGCGGATCGTCGACGGCGCGCTGCGCATCCGCACGGGCACCGTCGAGACGCTCGGCGCGCTGGCGATCGCCGGCCCGCGCTGCGAGGCGCAGCTCGACGGCAGCGCCCAGGTGTCGGTGCGCGGCGACGCCACGCAGGTGCGGGTGTTCGCCGGCTTCGCGCGGGTCGCGCGCGTCGATCCGCTGTGCGAGGTGATCGATCTGACCGCGGCGCCGGGCGGGCCATCGGCCGATGGCCCGGTCCCCGCGGCCCCGACGGCGGTCGACGCGCCAGCGGCCCTCGCGCCGGTCGACGCCGGCGTGCCCGACGCCGAGACGATCGTCGCGGCCGAGCCGGTGCGCCCGCGGCCGGTCGCGCCGCGCGCGCGCGTCGCGCCGCCGGCGATCACCGCCGCGCCGCCCGCCGACGTCGACGTCGACGTCGACGTCGACCTGGCGTCGCCCGCCATCGACACGGCGCCGCCGCCGCCGGCCGCCGCGCCGCCCGCGGTCGATCCGCTCACCGCCGAGGTCGAGGCCTACCGCGCGGCGGTCGCGCGCGAGGCCGCCGATCCGGTGACCGCGGTCGCCGCGTGGCGCGCCGTGCTCGCGCGCTGGCCCGACGGCGCGCTCGCCGAGGCCGCGGCGCTGCGGCTGATCGCGCTCCACGGTCGGCTCGGCCAGCGCGCGCCCCAGCAGGCCGCGGCGCGGGCGTTCCTCGCGCGCCACCCGCGCAGCGCGCGCGCCGCCGACGTGGCGCGCCTGCTCGAGGCGCCGTGACGCGCGCGGCCTGCCTGCTCGCGCTGCTCGCGCTGGCCACCGGCGGCTGCTTGCTCGACGTCGAGCTGACGCCGGCGCCCGACGGCGGCGTGCCCGACGCGGTGACGATCGACGTCGGCGACATCGACGCGCGGCCGATCGACGACGCCGGCGACGACGCCGTCGGCGACGCGGCGATCGAGCCGGTCGATGCGCCCGGCAGCGACTGATCGCGCGGCGACTGACCGCGCGGCCGCGATCGATCCACTGATCGATCCGCCGCGCCCGCGTCACTGACACTGCATGAAGCGCCTCGCCCTCCTGCTCCTCCTCACCGCGCCCGCCTGCACCATCTACTTCGACGGCCCCGATCACGACGAGCCGGGGCTCCCCGACGCCGGCTACGTCGAGCAGATCGACGCGCAGCCGTGGCCACAGCCCGACGCGCAGCCGTGGCCGCCCGACGACGCGCAGCCGTGGCCACAGCCCGACGCGCAGCCGTGGCCGCAACCCGACGGCGGCTGCGGGGTGCCGTTCCCCGACGCCGGCCCCGGCCCCGGCCCGTTCCCCGACGCCGGCCCCGGCCCCGGCCCGTTCCCCGACGCCGGCCCCGGCCCCGGCCCGTTCCCCGACGCCGGCCCCGGCCCCGGCCCCGGCCTCCCCGACGCCGGCCCGGGCCCCGGCTTCCCCGACGCGCAGCCTTACCCGTGACCGTCGCGCTGCCGCCCGATCTCTGACGCGCCTGTCAGATCGCGCGCCGCGGTTCGACACCGGCCGCCGCACAACACCGCGGAATCTCGGCGGCACGTGGTTTGCTGGACCGACCGGCATGGTCGGCGCACGCATCCTCCGCACGGCACTCCTCACCTCCCCCCTCGCCGCTCTCCTCGCGTGCGCCGACCAGCCGGGCGAGCTCGACGGCCCGCCCGACGTCACCACCGGCAGCTACCACGGGTTCATCCAGCACGGCTGGCGCTTCCCCGCGACCTCGTCGGAGTGGCGCGCGATCGGGTTCGATCTCGATCACGACGGCACCATCGACAACGGCGCCGGCGCGCTGATCGGCGCGCTCGGCGGCATCGGCCTGCCGATCGCCGACGCCAACGTCGAGCTGATCGGCTCGGGCGAGCTGATCGTCGCGCACGTGCTCCGCGCCGACCGGCTCGATCGCGACGCCAGCGTCGCGTGGCAGCTGTGGAGCAGCAGCGGCGCCGCGCCCGCCTACGACGGCACCGACGCCGTCGCGGCCACCGTCGTCGACGGCGCGCTGGCCGGCATGATCTCCGACGGCGTGCTGCGCGCGCAGTGGGGCGACGCGGCGATCCGCGTGCCGCTGTTCCCGGGCCAGCGGCCGGTGATGATGGCGCTCACCGACGCGCACCTCGACCTGACCGTCGACGGCGCCTGCGGTGGCCAGGTCGGCGGCGTGCTCGACGCCGACGGCTTCGCGCTGGCGCTCGATCAGATCGCCGCCGAGACCGTGGCCCACATGGCCGCGCACCCCGACCACGAGTTCACGCGGCTCGCGCGCGACGTGTTCGACACCGATGGCGACGACCAGGTCAGCCCGGCCGAGGTCACCGCCTTCGGTCGCGACCTGTTGCGCCCCGACATCGACACCGACGGCGACCGCACCGCCGACGGCGTGTCGGTCGCGTTCGCCTTCGACTGCGCGCCGGCGCGGCTCGCCACGCTGCCGAGCTTCTGACCGCCGCGCCCGCGCTCACTGCGCGCGGGTGTACGCCGGCATGTCGATCCGCCAGCGGCCATCGACGCGCACCACGTCGAGCTGCGCCCGGCCGGTGGGCCCGCCGAGCTCGACCACCGCGCGATCGCCGCCCACCGAGACCACCTTGATGTCGGTCGGCGGCGGCACGTCGTCCGAGGCGCCGACGCTGATCAGATCGAGCGCGCTGTAGCGGGTGCTGGCGCCGACCAGATCGGTGGCCTGGCGCGCGCGATCCTCGAGGGCGCGCTGGGTGTCGGGCGACAGCAGCCGCCACACCGCCTTGCGATCGCCGGCGCGCGCCGCCTGGATCATCGCGCGCACCGCCGCGTCGGGGCCGGGCTGGGTCACGCCGCAGCCGCGCCCGAGCATCGTCGCCGCCAGGGCGATCGCCGCCAGGGCGCTGGCGCCGGCCGCGAGCGCGCCGCGTCGGGAGGTCAGGGCGAGGGCCACGGCGCTCCGTTCACCGCCACAAGCCTAGCTTGTGCCGGACCTCGTCCATCGTCTTCTTCGCCACCGCGCGCGCCTTCTCGGCGCCGGCGTGCAGCGCGTCCTTGACCCGCTCGGGGTGCGCCACCAGCTCGGCGCGCCGCTCGCGGTACGGCGCGAAGTGCGCGACCATCCGCTCGGCGAGCCGGCCCTTGCAGTCGACGCAGCCGATGCCCGCGGTGGTGCAGCCCTCGCGGACCCACGCGCGGTCCTCGTCGGTCGAGAACATGCCGTGCCACGCGAAGACGTTGCACACGTCGGGATCGCCCGGGTCGGTGCGCTCGACGCGCTTGACGTCGGTGACCGCGCGGCCG
>Ga0075163_10003230_pt1 | contig 21918 bp, 17 predicted proteins | sample JI1023141ADNA_FD_71478 | JGI IMG/M metagenome (GOLD analysis project Ga0075163, IMG submission 71478) | Wastewater effluent complex algal communities from Wisconsin, to seasonally profile nutrient transformation and Carbon sequestration -... | ecosystem: Engineered > WWTP > Effluent > Algae... | reverse complement strand
TTCTACTGCGCGGAGCTCCGGCTGGCGATCGAGCTCGACGGAGAGGTTCACGAGGATCCGGAGCATAGGTTCCGTGACAGCGTTCGAGACATGGTCCTCGCCTCGGAAGCGGAGGTTCTCGTCGTGGCGATCCCGAATGCTCTCGTGTCGGAGGAACGGCTGCGCACGCTGCTCCAGGTCGTCCGCGACGCGCGTCATCTCCCCCTCTCCCTTCAGGGAGAGGGGGCAGGGGGTGAGGTTGTAAGGAAACAAGGAAACGCCTCTGCAACCCAGCTCCTCGAGGGGATTCCCAAGATTAGGGGGTGTTGCCGGCGCTGGTGAGGGTTTGGCCGGCGAGGCCGGCGGCGGGCCAGTCGAACTTGTCGATCATGGTCTTGCCGTCGAGGGTGGTGATGCGGAGCGAGAAGGCGCCCTTGCCGAAGCCCTTGGCGTCGTTGAGGGTGCCGTCGCCGCTGCGCTCGAGCGGAGCCCAGTCGGCGTGATTGGGGCTCTGCACTTCGACCTTGGCGATGGGGCTACGGGCATTGCGCAGCCAGAAGCTGGTCCACCACTCACTGGCGCCGGTCTGGAACTCGTAGAACATCTTGCCGGTGTCGGGGCACTTGGCAAACTGCCAGGTCATGCTCCGCGGGTACTCGCCGGTGTCGAGGATCGAGAAGGCCTGCGGGCTCACGTCGATGCTGTTGGGTGTGGTGTCGCCATAGGTGACGACGCGCAAGACCGCCGATTTGCCCTTGGCGGTCTTCACGTAGATGCACGCGTCGCAGTAGTTGGTGACGTCGGGAATTCCCTGCCAGAGCCCGGCCAGAAGCTGGCCCTCGGCGGCGCGCGCGGCGCTCGAGTACTTGGTCCCCGGCGCGCAGCCATTGTGCCACTGGGTCTCTTCCCAGTCCACCGGACCCAGGTGGAACTCGCCGCCTTCGTGGGGCGCGCCGTAGGTGACGACGTCGCCCTCCATGCCGGTGCCCACCGGGCCGCCGCCGGACGATGCCGCGCCGCCGGAGGAAGCACCGCCACTCGAGGAGGAGGCCGCGGGATCCGAGCTGCATCCCACGAACCCGGCGAGCGTGCACACGACCACGGCGACCACATGACGAGCGCGCATCGATTCAGGGTAGCAAGGTCGCTATCGGGCGGCATCCACGGAAATGCGCGCGGGGCTTGTCGCACACGCGCTTACGCCTCCGGGCGCCGAGCGAGAAAGACCTCGTCGGCGAACGCGTCGATGTGCTCCGCGTCGCCCAGCGGCCGGCGAATGGTCTCCACCGTGAACCCCGCGTCGCGAAGGATCCGTTCCCACGTGGCCTTGGGAAAGAGCCCTTCCACGTGGCGATCGTGGACCGCCTTCATCTCCGTGCCGTGGCGCAGCAGAAGCGCATACTCGACGGTGTAGGTGGTGTCAGCGGGATCGGGATCCCACATCCACTCGAGGCAGCGGAGCGATCGATCGCCGCCTTCGCCCTCGTGGAGCTGCGATTGCTCCTCGAACGTCTCGCGGGTGCAGTCCGGCGCGAAGATGGCCGCGCCGCCCGGGCGCGTGTGCAGGAACGCCGTCTCCACCGCCGCCCGCAGATCGGACTCGGTTTGCATGTACGCGATGGCGTCGTGCACCAGCACCGCATCGAAGGTGCGCCCCAGGCGCAGCGTGCGCATGTCGCCCGCCACGTGCTCGCAGCCGGGGTTCTGCGCGCGGCTGAGGCCGAGCATCGGCTCCGAGAGATCGGAGAGCGTGCACGTGAACACGTCCTTCAGATGAAAGGCGTTGTTGCCGGCGCCGGCGCCGAGCTCGAGGAGCGTCGGGCGGGTGGCCTGCCCGGGTTGCGGGCCGGGGCCGATGGCGCCCAGGAGTGCCTTGCGGAATACACCGACCTCGTCCGCGTGATCGTCGCACGGATCGAGCAGGTCGTACCAGGGCACGAGATCCCCATAGATGGCGTTGTTCACGCCGGGCAGGGTAGCCGCACGTTCCGCGCGCTCAAAGCACCTTCAGGGCGCACCGCGGGAGCGGAGCTCGCCGACGTCGACGGTCTCGCCGTTCTGCAGCTGCGAGCAGCACGGCGCGCCCATGAGCACCCAGCCCTTCTTGTCCTTGTAGCTGAAGCCGTAGTCGCCACGAAGCACGTCCTCGAAGCGGAATCCGCCGTTGGCATCGGTCTTCGTCTGGTACGCGCCGGCCTGGCCCGCGCACGGGTGGCCACCGGTGTAGAACATCTTCGGCTCCGGGCAGGCCACCATGGGCGTGCCCGCGGCGGCGCTGCCGGCAATCAGCAGCGTTCCCTGCACCGGCGCCTTGGCGATAGGGGCCTCGGAATCGGGGAGCGTCGGGCCCGCCCCGATGACCATCAGCTTTCGAACCCGGGTTTCGAGGGTGCCGAGAGGCCAGCGATAGAGGGCTTTTCCCTCGCGTGAGAGCACGGCGGCGCCGGCGTCGGTGGCAATCCACTTTCGGCCCTGTCCGTCGCTGGCCGCGCTTCGCACGGTGTGCGCGCCCGCGATGGCCGCGCCCGCGCTGCCGCTGCTGGGGCTTCCCTGCGCCGGAACGAAGTGCCATTGCGCGGTATCGACCATGATGAGGTCACCGCTGGCGGAAACGTGGGTGATGGATTCGTTGCTCGAGCTGCCGGCATAGGCGGCGGGCAGGCTCGCGCCTTTGGCGGAGACGCCGCGGCAGCGATCGGTCGAGCACGCGAACACGTCGTCGCGAAAGGCGAAGAGATCGGTGACGGTATAGGCTCCCGGCATCAGCGTACCGATGGGCGTCTTCTTCCATTCGCCGTCGACGCGCAGGAAGACCGCGTCGTAGGTCGCCACCACCGGCTGCCCGTCGGCCATCACCGCCAGGCGCGTGGCCGTGATGCCGGAGTCCAGCTTGATCTCGTCGCCGGCGGCGTTTCCGCCGTCCTCCACCACCGGCTTCACGGCGTTGTACGTGAGCCCCCACATGGATCCGTCTCGGCCCCGAGCCACGCGCTTGAAGGGCGTCTTTCGCACGGCGTGCCCGTCGAGGATCGACGCGAACACCGGGCCGTTGAGGTAGGCGACGCCGGCCGGGGAAACCACCACGCCGTCGAAGCTCTCGTCGGCGAGGCGGGTGAGCGCGCCGTCTTCGAGAAGGAAGGTTCCCTTCTGGGTTGCGAGGATCGCCGGTCCCGGTGCGTCGGCGGTGGTCGCATAGCTGGTCTTCGCGGTGCTGTCTCCGGAGCCTCCGTTGCCGGCGTCGTGCCGCGGCGAAGCCGGCATCCCGGGGGCGGCCACCGGCGCGGAGAGCACCGGCATCGGCGGCGGGGGGCGGCGCTTCCGGCAGGCAGCTCCGAAGGCCAGGCTGAGCATCGCGAGGGCAAGGATCGAACGGCGCATCGGGGAATCTCCTCGTCCACCATACGCCGAGCACCCGCCCACATCTGCCCTCGTCTCGCGAAACCCGAGCGCCGGTGGCAAATGCAGGCATCGCGCCCCCGGGATCTCCCCACCGATGAACCCGAGTGGCCTCAAAGCGAGATGCGCGCGGGGAGCACGCGGCGCATGAGGGTGAGCGGCAGCGAGACCTCGGCGCTCAGCGTGGCCTCCCGGAAACCCAGCGCCTCGTAGCCCGCACGTTCGTAGAAGACGCGGCCGGAGGCGGTGGCCACCAGGTATGCGACGTCGAAGCCGGCGCGTGCGATCGCCTCTTCGGAGGCACGGAGCAGGGCGCCGCCCACCCCACGGCCGGCTCGCTCCGGCGCCACGAACATGGCGCGCACCTCGCCGCGCGGAGAGGGCAGGCCCGAGTCGGCCACCGTGGGATGCCGCGCGCTCCACCCTCCGCACCCTGCGAGCGCGCCGTCCACCTCGGCCACGAAGTACGTTCCGTCCTCCAGCAGACCCGGGTCGACCCGGATGACCGGCCCGCGCCGGTGCTCCGGGCTGCCCGCGAGCGCCAGCTCCACCTGGGCAGCGGTGTAGTGCGGGGGGCCCAGCGCGCGGAACGATCGCGCCACCAGATCGCTCAGGGCGCCGAGCTCGTCGGGGCGCGCCGTGCGGACACGCACCGCGGTCCGCGGGTCTTCGTTCGGTGAATCGAGCATTCGTTCATTATGCCGAACCGTTCGTTTTAATCAACATTCGTTCGATTTGACGACTAGGCTCGGGGCCATGAGCACCGAGAGCAAGCGGAGGGCGGTGGGGATGGCGCTGCGGCAGGCCCGCGAGGCCCGCGGCGTTTCTCTCTCCGAGCTCTCGCGGAAGGCGCAGATCGCCAAAGCCACGCTCTCGGGGCTGGAAGCCGGCAGTGCGAACCCCACGCTGGAGACCCTGTGGTCGCTCTGCGCGGCGCTCGACGTTCCGCTCGGCGAGCTCCTGGCGGCGCCGGTTCCCGCCGAGCCGCAGGTGGTGCGCGCCGGCAAGGGCAAGCCGGTGCGTGGCGAAGCGGTGACCGGCCACCTGGTGCAGTCCTTCGAGAGCGGCGGGCTGCGTCACGAGCTGTACGATCTCCAGGTGCGCATGCGCCGGCAGATCTCGCCGGCGCACGGGCCGGGCGTGGAGGAGCACATCGTGGTGACGGGCGGACTGCTGCGCGTGGGGCCCGAAGATGCACCGCTGGAGCTCGCACCCGGCGACTACCTCCGGCTGCAACCGACCTTTCCGCATCTCTACCAGGGCCTCGCCGCGGGCACGCGCATGGTGCTCACCATGGTGTATCCGCGGCCGCGCGGCTGACGCCAAACCCGAGCGCGAGGCCGGGCGAGGGGCGGCCGGTGGCAAATGCAGGCATCGCGCGCCGGGGATCTGCCAATCGACGAACCCGAGTGGAATTCCGTGTGCCCCGCGGGTCCACGTGGGCCGGCTCCCGCGCCTCACGATCGTCTGGTACGGTCCGGCGCATGCGCGTGTCTCGGCCGCTCTTCCTCGCTCTCGCTTGCGTGCTCGCGCCGGCCTTCTCCGGCGCCTGCTTTCAAGACCAAGGCGTCCTGACGATATCCTCGTCCGAGGCCCGGGTGTCGGTGCAGCTCTCGCCGTTTCGCTACTGGATCGAGGACGGAGAGGGCGCGAAGGTGCTCGAGAGCGCTGGCGCCCGCGACGAGGTGTACCGCAGCGTGAACGCCACCTTCGAGGCCCAGGTGTACCGGCCGCAGGTGCTCGACGGCTGGTTCACGTACAACGGCCAAGCGGAAGGCTACGGCGGCGGCATCAACGCCTCGGTGGTGTCGCAGACCCCGAGCACGCTCACCTTGGACATCCCCGGCGTGGGCGGCAGCGTGCGCTTCACGCTTCGCGTCGACGGACCCAAGATCACCCTCGAGACCGAGGCCCAGGGCGCGCGCGACGGGCAACCGTGGAACAAGGTGTCGCTGGCCTTCGATCTGCCGGCGAGCGAGCACTTCTTCGGCATGGGCGAACGCTTCGCGTCGCTCGATCATCGCGGCCTCGACCTCTACTCCTGGGCCGAGGAGGGCGCGCTGGGGAAGGGCGAGAATACGCCGGCGGGGCCCACCAACCCGGGACCCAACGGGCCTTCGATGACCTATTTTCCGGTGCCGTTCTTCCTCAGCTCGCGCGGCTACGCGGCCTATCTCGACACCACGTTCCGTAGCAGCATGCACTTCGGCAGCGAGCGGCCCGATGCGTTTCGCATGGAGGCGCTCTCGAACAAGCTCCGCGCGGTGGTGTACGTGCATAAGAAGCCGCTCGACTCCATCGACGACTTCTCCCGCGACACCGGTCGCCCGTTCGTTCCGCCGCCCTGGGCCTTCGGTCTCAAGCGGCGCATGAACATCGAGAGCGTCATCGACGGCAAGCCCGAGTGGCGAGTGATGCGCGAGCGGAACATTCCCATCACCACCATGGACGATGCGCGGCACTTCCTCCCGCATCGCTCGGAGCTGGGCATGGAAGACCAGCTGCGGGAGCTCGCCACGTCGCTCCACCAGTGGGGCTACAAGCTCACCGGATATTACAATCCCTACGTCTCGCTCACCCGCGACGGTGCCAAGGGCGATCGCGACTTCGGGATCGCCAACGGCCTCTTTCTCAAGAACGAGAAGGGCGAGCCGGGGAGCGCGCTCTTGGGCTCCGCCGGCCTGCAGTCGGTGGCCACCATCGACCTCACCAATCCGCGCGCCGTGGACTGGTTCCAGGAGCTGTTGGGGCGCGCCATCGCGCTCGGGTACGACGGCTGGATGCACGACTTCGGCGAGTACGTGAAGCCCGGCTGGACCGCCCAGGACGGCCGCACCGGCGCCGAGCTCCACAACGCCTTTTCGGTGCTCTCGGCCAAGGCGGCGCACGATCTGGTGACGCGCGTTCGGCCCAACGACTTTCTCTTCTACGTGCGATCCGGCTACATCGGGACTGCGCAGTACGTACCCGCGGTGTGGGGCGGCGATCCCGAGGCGACCTTCGACGAGACCCAGGGCCTGCCGGCGGCGCTGCGCAGCGGCCTCAACCTGGGGATGACCGGCGTGCCCATGTGGGGCAGCGACGTGAGCGGCTACAAGTGCCTCACCGACTTTCCCAACGACAAGGAAGTGTACCTGCGCTGGGTGGAGATGGGCGCGGTGTCGCCCTTCATGATCGAGCAAGACGCCTGCTCGAACCCCACCGGCGCGGCGAAGACCAAGTGGAATCTGTTCGGCGACGCCGAGACCACCGAGGTGTACCGGCAGATGGCGGGGCTGCACACCCGCATGCAGCCGTACTTTCAGACCCTCGCCGCGGAGGCGCACGCCACCGGCGCGCCCATCATGCGGCACCCGTTCTTGCTCTTCCCCAACGAGCCCGAGAGCCTGCGGGTGGACGACGAGCTCTTCCTCGGGCCTTCGCTGCTCGCGGCGCCGGTGGTGCGCCGAGGCCTGCGTGCGCGCAAGGTGTGGTTTCCGCCCGGTCGCTACGTCGATCTGGATACCAACAAGGCGTTCACCGGACCCAGCGAGGCCACCATCGACGCGCCGCTCGCCAAGCTGCCGCTCTTCCTGGTGCACGGCAGTATGCTCCCGCTCCTCGACCCGAGCATCCAAACCCTCGGCGCCGCCACCGAGCCCAGCGTGGTGACCCCGGCCACCGTCGCCGACCGCCTCGATGTGATCGTGGCCCTCGCCCCTTCGCAGTCGGCCTCGTTCACGCTGCCGGACGGCACCACCCTCACCGCCCAGCGCACCATTGCCACCGAAGAGGATGCGCTCACCCGCGTGGAGGGAGACGCCGTGAGCGCCTGCGAGGGCTGCTGGACCGCCGCGCCCTCGGGTGACGTGGAGCGCATCCGCGTGACCACCGCGCGCACTGCCCAGAGCGCGGTGCGGATTCATGGCCTCAAGCTCACCGTGAAGGGCGTCGTCGACCGCCGCATCCGCTGGGACGTCCGCGCCATGATGTAAGCTGGTGTCGTACCAATCGGAGCCAACCCGCCCAGCTCACGGAACGAAACGTTCTCCGATACGTTCGAGAATGACCATGAGCACCGAAGCCCCTCGTTCGCACCTCTGGACCGCTCTGCCGCTCGCTGCGGCGGGGCTCGCGGGCTACCTCGGATATCGCATCTGGGGGGCGCACCCGGCGGACATCTCGCTGGCGGTGGCGGCCATCTCGGCGCTCGGCTTCGGCGCAGCCATCGTGACCGGCCTCCTGGGCCGTCGCGACGCAGTGGGCTTGCGCATGGCGGTGATTCTCTCGCTGCTCGCCGGCGAGACCACGGTGGTGGGCATGCGCGCGGTGGGCTTCTGGCCCTTCCAGTGGGATGGCTTCGGCGACAGTCGCTACGCGGCGTTCATCGCCCTCGTGGGCGCGGTGACGACCATCGGTGTTGCGCGAAGCGCGCTGTGGGCTCGCTGGGTGGCCATGGCCTTCGCGGTGGCCGCCGTCGGCTGCGGCGCGCTCAACGGCTGGTGGGCATTCTCCGGCCGCGACGAGTGGGCGTGGATGCCCATCGTCTCCGTCCTCTCCGGGGCCTCGCTGTGGCTCGGCCTTGCGCATCCGGCGATCCGCGAGCGCTTCGGGCGCGGCGCGAAGGAAGGCCTGTGGTCGTCCACCGACTCGCTGGTGCGCATCGTGCGCGTGGCGGCCATCGGCAACATCCTCGCGGTGCCCATGCTCCTGGTCTACGGCGCCTCGCAGCCGCTCACCCCGGAGACGCAGCTCACCGCCTTCCTCCTGGCGCCGCTCCTCGCGGTGGGGAGCGCGCTGGTGATCCTGCGCAAGGTGGCGGGCGTCTTGATGCTGGGCGTGGGCGGGGTCTTGCTCGGCGCGCAGACCTTCGCCACGCTGCACGTGTGCACCGCGGCCGAGGTGAACGTCGCCGGCTACTACGCGGCCTTCTGGGTACCGGCCGGCCTCCTGGGCGTCGCTGCCGCGGTGGCTACGCTCTGGCGGGCCCGCACCCGTACGCTGGGCGCCGCCTGATCGCTACTGCACGTAGTCGGCGCGGACCTTCCCGTCGTCGATGTCGATGCGGACGTTGCTGCAGCCGCCGGGCCGCCCGTCCTTCACCGGCCCGATCTTCTTCTCGGCGCGGGCGCACGCTTCGTCGTCGACGTCGGTTCGCAGGACCTTGCCCGCCGCCTGCAGCTCTTCCACCACCTCGGCGTCCGGCAGCGTGACTTTTCCGTACTGCATGGGGCCGGAGGAGATGATGGAAAGCTTCGGTCGCACCGCGTCCACGAACACCTTGCGGGACGACGACTTGGAGCCGTGGTGGCCGGCGATCAGGACGTCGGCGCGGAGCTTTTCCTTGTACTGTGCAAGGACTTGTCCCTCGGCGGACTTGGGGCTCTCGGCCGCAGAAGGGTCGGCCCGTGAGCCTGCCTCGGCGTCGCCCATGAACAGCACCTTCGTGTCGCCCAACGCCAGCAGCATCACCAACGAGTTCCGGTTGGCGTCGTCGCTGCCGTAAGACTTGCCGTCCACGTGCAAGAACGTCATGGACGCGCCGGCCCCCAGGCGCACCGGTTCGCCTTCGGTGATGGCCGCGTCGAAGCGAACGCGCACGGTGGGGCCGAGATTGCAGACCTTCTTGCCGAAGTCGACCTCGCGCGTGCCGGCGGCCCCGGCGGTGTGGTAGCGCGCCTCGGACTTGCTCACCGCTTCGACGAAGCGCCGGTAGCCGCAGATGGGGTTGAGGCCGCCCGAGTCCCACACCTCGCGCACCGCGAACAGGTCCACCACGTCGGGCAATAGCTCCACGTGGTCGCGATGCGGGTGGCTCAGGATCACGTGGTCGATGCGCTTCAGATCCGGCCGCGCCGCCTTGAGGTACGCCACGAAGCGATTGCCAGCGCCGGTCTCCAGATCGTCGTTGGAGCCGGCGTCGTACACCAACGTGAAGTCCGGGCCTTCGACGAAGACGCCGAGGCCGGTGCCTACGTCGACCACGTGCACTGCGAAGTGGTGGTGCTCCTTGCGCTCACCGCCGCCGGTCCCGTCCTCCGGCGGGGGCTTGGGTAGCGCCACCGGGCCGGGTTCCTTGGGAGGCCGGCTCGCGGTGGGGCCGGCGCACGCGGCGACGAGGAGCAGGGCGAGGGGCGCGAGATACCGCATGCGATCACTCTACGCGGAGGAGCGCTCCCCCACAGCAAGCGTCGGAAGTGCGGCGCACTTCCGGTCGAGGGTCGCCTGTGCGAAGATATGGTTACGCGGTTCGCAATGTTGCCTCCCACATCACCCAGTCTCCGCTCCGGCGACGCTCGGCCCTACTTCCTGTGGTGGCTGGACGCGACGGTCGACGACTTCCGGAAGGAGCTCGCCAGCGACGATCCGGAAAAGCGCGCGTACTTCATGGGTGCTCTCCTCCGCGAGGCCAACACGCGCGACGTGTGGCTCTATGTGACGCCCGACGAGGTCCGTCAGATGTGGGACCGCGTCCAGCGGCACCTTGGCGCCAGCCGGGCGATGTGGGCGTTCTTGTTGGGTCTGCCGGCGCTGGAGCAGCGTTCAGCGATAGCGCCGTGACGATCCGATCTGCGTTCGACCGTCGGGTGGCCTCCGACGCGGTCCTGAGCTTGATCCGCAGGTTCCAGGCCGAAGCTCCTTGCCACCTGGGTGGCGGCACCGCTCTCAGCGGCGCCTACTTGGGGCATCGCCTCTCCCGTGACATCGACCTGTTCTGCCACGCCATCGAGGACGTGCGACACCTCGTGTCGGCCCTGCCTGCCATCGCCGAGGATCTGAACCAGACCATCGAGATACGGCGTGACCAGCGCTCTCACGTGCGTTGCGTGCTCCCGGGCCTCGACATGGACCTCGACCTCGTGCACGAAGCGCTCGCGGACCTCGAGGCGGGCCCGCTGCTGGAGGGGATCGTCACCGAGTCGCTCCTCGACTTGCGTGCGTCCAAGCTGACGTGCCTGCTCTCGCGAAGCGAGCCCCGAGATTTGGTGGACGTGATGATGCTCGACCGAGCAGGCTTCCGCCCCGAGGTCGATCTCGTGCACGCGCTGAGGAAGGACGCCGGCATCGACCCTGGCACTCTGGCCTGGCTGCTTCGCTCCTTCCCGGTGGAGCCCTTGCCGATGATGTTGGTCCCCCTTTCGGTCGACGACCTCCGGACGTATCGCGATGATCTTTCCGAGCGCCTTCGGCGCCTCGCCGTGCCGCAGGCTCCCGCGTGAACGCGAACGCGGGCCGTGCCGACCCAAGGTTCGACGACCCATGAAGGGAGCTCCGGCACCGCCAGCATGTGCATGCCCGACCGACCTTCGCCAAGCTGGGAGCCTGCTCCCCGTAAAGGTACGGCGAAGGTGCATGCGGTCTGCTAGCGTCGCGCCGCTTTGCTTCGCGGCGCTGCTTTCTTCGGCGTGATTGCGTGGGGCGCCGTCGCCTTCGCGCCGGGGGAGGTGCGTGCAGATCCGCCGCTGGTGATGGCGCCGGCTCCGTCTCCCTCGACGCCCGACCCGCCGCCCAAGCCCCGACGGTACTTCTATCACGGCTACGACTACGGCTCGGAGTCGCTCTTCAACCCGGCGTCGGTGTTCCTCAACCGCGGCTTCGACGTGCTGCAGCTGCGCCCGCAGAACCGCGGGGTGTTCCGGCAGACCTACGGGCGCGATTTCAAGAACGTCATGCGCAACGTGGCGAGCCCCTTCAAGGCCATCGAGACCGAGGGCTGGAGCAAGTTCGCGCGCACCGAGCTCTTGCCCTTGAGCTTCACCGCCACCTCCGCGCGGTGGGTCCCCAACTACGGGCTGCACCTCATCGGCGGCGGCGTCACCTACACCATGCTGCGGGAGTGGTTCGCGGACCAGGGCATGCCCATCCCGGCCGCCTTCTCCATCGCCACCATGTACGCGGCGGCGTTCATGAACGAGACGCTGGAGAACAGCAACATCGCCGAGGGCGTCAACACCGACTGCCTGGCCGATCTCTACGTGTTCGACCTGGCCGGCATCTTGCTCTTCAGCATTCCACCGGTGAACGCCTTCTTCAGCAAGTACGTCATCGTCGCCGACTGGTCGCTGCAGCCCGCCATCACCGTCCCGAATGGCGATCTGCACAACGTGGGCAACTACTACGGCGTCAAGATTCCCATTCCGTTCTACGACCGCCTGCGCCTCTTCGGCTACGTGGGCTTCTCGAGCATGGGCGGCCTCTCCTTCAAGATCGACTCGCAGTATTCCATCTCCGCCGCGGGTGGTGGGCGCGTTGCCAACTTCGAGAACGCTTCGGTTACCTCGGTGGAGAACGTGGTGAAGCTGAAGCCCACCGGCGCGCTCTTCATCGACCGCAACAACTCGCTCCTGGGGTCGCTGCAGGTGTCGGACGTGAAGGACTACTTCATCCACCTCAACGTCTATCCCAACGGGCTCTTCAAGATCGATCCCGGCATCGGCTTCTTCACCGTGCTCTCGCGCGACGGCCAGTGGATCGCCGGCCTCTCGGTCACCAAGTTCCCCCTGGGCATCGCCGCCGGCACCTTCTGAGGCTGAGCTACGGACAGGCCCTACCGGGAAGGGGAGGGTGCCGGCTCCACCTCGAGCTCCGGCGCCGGGACCTCGGTGGGCGCCGGCCGGTACATGGGGGCGGGCACCCGGGTGTAGTAGCGGTGGATAGCCCAGATGGTGGCCAACACCGCACCGCCGGTGAACAGGATGGCGCGCGCAAGCGAGAAGCGCAGCGCCGAAGGCAGCCGAAATGGCGCCTGCGGTTTGCGGAATGTCGTCTTGCGCTGCCTCGTTCCCAGGCTCATCGAATCGTTGTCCTCGCAGAAGCCCCGATCTTTACGTTACCTTGGCGCCGTGCGACTGGGAACTCTAGCGCTGATGGTGGCCGTGGTGGCTTGCGGAAAGCCCGCCGCGTCGCCGAACGCGCGTCTCCTGCCCTCGCGCCCGGTCGTCACCGCCTCCGGAAAGAAGCTGCAGCTGCCGGAGTGGTCGTACTGGGAGCCCTATGCGCTCTCGCTCACGCCGGCCCAAGGGCCCGTGCCGGAGCTGCCGCAGACGGTGGCGGCCATTGCCCGCACCACCGGCTCCGAGCGTGTGTTCGCCGACCTCCCGCAGAAGGAGCTGCTCCTGCGGCGCGGTTTCTACACCATGCAGCGCCCCACCTTCGCCCGCATCGGTGATCGATACGCCGAGTGGGCGCGTGCTGGCGTGCCGGTGTTCATCACCCTCGACACCCTGTTCTTCCTCACCCATGTGGCCATCGACCGCGCCTACGCCGAGGCCGAGGCCACGCTCCTCGGGCCGCGCTTCGACGCGGTGCTGGCGCGCCTGGAGATGTCGCTCGGGGCCCAGGCCAAGAACGCTTCGGCGGATCTCGTCGACGCCTACGCCATGGCCCGCGGCGTGCTCGCGGTGGCCGCGGCGCTGGCGCACCCACGCGCCGGGGCGGCCGGCTCCGAGGTCGCCGAGGCCTCGCGCCTCCGGAGCGACGTTGACGTGCAGCGGGAGCTCGAGCTCGTGCGTGCGCATCGCGGCATGGACAAGAGCCCGCTCCTCGGCGTCCCCATCGACTACTCGCTCTTCTCGAGCCCCGCGCCCGGCCTACACGAGGTCGAGCGCGACGGACGCTCCGATGCGCTCGCGTGGCTCTCGCTCGCGCCGTTCGCGCTGGCTGGGAAGACCGAGCAGGCGGCGAGCCCGGCGACCGTGGGGCAAGCGCGGGTCGCCACCCGGGCCATGCTGCTGCTGGCGCGCGCGGTCGACAGCGACGTCGACCCCATCAGCGCCAAGCAGTTCGCCTCGCTCCAGCGCTTTCGCAGGTTCGCGTTCGGCGCGGCCGACGACGCGTCGGTGTCCGACGTCGATCGCGTCGCCGAGCGGCTGGGGCTCGACCTGGCCGACCCCAAGGTCGTGGTGGACATCACCAAGGTCGATCGCCTTCGCCACGCCGTGACGCTGCGCTGGAACTTGCACGTGGACGACGGCACCGGCGCTCCCGCCCCGGGCCCCGAGCCGGGCCCGCCCACGGTCTACGCTCGGCTCTTCGGAAAGAGCGGCACCGAGGACGCGGAAGTGCTGGCGGCCCTGGTTTCGCCGCCCCTGCGGCTGCCCGACCCGGAGCGTCGTCCGCTGCCCAGCGGGCTCGACGTGATCGCGTGGCTGGGGTCGGCGGAGGCCAAGGCTTCGGTGCTCCCCACCGGCGACGAGCGCCGCGCGGCGTACGATCAGGCGCTCGCCGCGCTCGGGCAGCGTCGCTCCCGGTCCGACGAGTCGCAGCGACATCACTCGGTGTACGCGTCGCTCCTCGACGCCATCGGTACGTACGTGGAGCCTTCTGCGGGCGACGCCACGAACCCGGTGCTGGGGCGCCCCGAGTGGCGCCTCCACAAGGTCGAGGCTGCGGCCGCCGCATGGACGATGCTCCGTCACGATGCATCGATGTTCGGCCGCTCTCCGCTCGGCGCGGTTCCCGTGGGCGACGTGCGCTTTCGCGGCGATCCCTCGATCACGGTGGTCATGGTCGAGCCGCATCCGGAGGCCATCTTGAAGCTGGTGGCGCTCCTGGCACAGGTTGCCCGCGGCATGCAGGCCTTCGGCGGCTTCGCGCCCACCGGCACCGCGCGCGCGACGCTCACCGAGGTCGACGCCATCGTCCGCACCGCGCTCGAACTGGCCGTCCGCAGCGCCGAGGGCACGCCCCTCGACGGTGAGCTGCAGGGGCGGGCCGGCACCTTGCCTTATCGCATGGCCGATCTCGAGATGCGCCTCGCCGCCAGCGGCGCGGTCGACACCGCGCTGGTGGCCGACGTGCACCACGACCTGCGGACCAACGCGGTGCTGCACGTGGCCACCGGCACCGCGCAGGACCTGGCCATTCTCGGCCGCACCGCCGCGGGCGAGTCGCTCCAGCTGGCCATGGGCGTAGCGCTCCCTTACTACGAACTGGTGCAGGATGCATCGAGTCGCCTCGACGACGACGCCTGGCGAAAGCGCCTCGCCGATCGCGCGCCGCCGCGTACCTCCGTGGCCGGCGCCTACGCCATCGCCTCGCTGGTGCCCGCGAAACCGGGCGCGCCGGTGGCCGAGCTTCCGCCCCCCAAGCGCTGACGTTACGGATCGAAACGCATCGGGACTGCGCGCATGGCCACCGTTTCGCAAAGGATGCGCGGGACCGCGTTCTTCATGTTCGTCCTGGCGAAGGCGCTCTCGCACTGCCGCCGAAGGCGAAGGCGAAGGCGAAGGTCGAGGCAACGGTGCCTGTGAGGTGCGCGATCTTCATGGTTTTCGAACTTTGGGTAACGAGCCGTGCGCGAGGTCCACGACGTCGGTTTGCGGGGTTCCCTCGTCGCGCTCGCTCTCTGCGCGCTCGTAGGCAATTCGGTAGCGAATGGTACGCTCCGGTCGCTCGAACGCGAGCTCGATGCGCCCCACGGAGTCGCCCAAGAAGAGCCGGTCGTCCTCCATCTGCGCGCGGCCGCCGGGTCCGGCCTTGGGCATGCTTCGCGTTCGCCTGCACGCGCGCTTCGCTGCTGGCCTTCTCCGCGATCGGCGTGGCGATAGCCGCAGGAGCTGGGCTGGTTTGCACTCGCGCGTGCCCGCACGAAGCGCTCGCCGCGAGGGAGAGCACGAGCGCCATCCAGGCTTGCCCACGGCGGAGAACGGTCATCGCGCGGGTAGCGTAGGCGACGCACGCTGCGACGAACGAGGATTCGAAGGCGCGCTCGAAAGAGCGCACCTGCGCGCCGGGAAGGGATTGCGAAAAGACCACGTATCGTGGTTCAGAATGGAAATGCAGCGCTTCGAATTCTCCGACGGTTCGTCCAACAAGTTCTGGCAGATCGCCCGCGAGGGCGCGACGTTGCGGGTCGCCTTCGGGAAGATCGGGACTGCCGGTCAGGCGCAGCTGAAGGAGCTCGGCTCGGAGGCTGCGGCCATCGCCGAGCACGACAAGCTGGTGAAGGAGAAGACCAAGAAGGGGTACGTCCTGGTGGGGGATGCGCCTGCAACCGCCGCCGCTGCGGTGGCGAAGCCCAAGCCGCCGCGCGCGGAGGTGGAGCCGGCGCCGGCGAAAGCCGAGCCAGCGGTCGCACCTCCTCCGGCGGTACCGGCGCGCCAAGGCGACTACGTGCTCGAAGAGCGATACGTGGGCACCCGAACCGCAGTTCCGGAGGGTAAGTACGAAGACCTCAGCGGCAACTGGAACGGAGACGACGCCGAGGCGGTCATGAAGGAAGTGATCGCCGGGAAAAAGCGCACTGCGGCGCCGCTTCGGGCGGGCGTGGACGCGGTGGTCGCCTTCATGGACGACGAGAAGGCCGAGCTCGACGTGGTGGCGGCCGGCTTGCTCCTTCGCCTCAACAGCGCCGCCATCGCGTATCTGGTCGCGCGCTACGGCATTGCGTTCGCCGTCGATGCGTATCTCCAGGCGCACGGCATAGAGATCGAAGTCGAGGACGGGAGCCGCAGCTTCAAGACCGCCACCAGCACCTACGCGGTTCACGGCGCACTGCCCGCGCTCGCCACGCTGGGCACCCGCGCCAAGCCCGAGGAGTGGGCCGCGTGCCTCGACAAGGTGCGGGCCGCCCGCGAAGCGGAGACGAGTCAGGAGGTTCGCGCGGAGCACAACGTCCTCCTCCGGGACGAGGCGCTGGTTGCCCAGGACGCCGCCGCTGCCCGGACGAGCCGCGACTGGCAAGTGACCCAGTTCGTTCTCATGGCGACCCGCGACCCTGCCATCCAGAAGGAGATGGCGGGCCTGATGTGGAATGCCCAGCTGGTGCTCGACGCGGTGGGCCTCCCCGCGCTCCCGTGGATTCTCCCGAAGCTCGAGAAGCAGACCGGGGTGGCCGACGATCTCTTCGACGCCGAGACGGTGGCGACGGCCAAGGTGGTGGCCAACGATCTCGCCGGAAAGAACACCAAGGAGCGGGCGCGCGAGTACTTCGCGAAGCGTCCGGATCTGGCGCTGCGCGCGCTGGTGCCCATTCTCGCCGCGGGGGGCAAGCTCGCTCCCTTTGCCAAGCCGGTGGTGGAAGCCACCCTGGCCGCGCACCCGACGCTCTCGGCCATCGTGGCGCCGCTCCTCGATCCCAAGGCGCGCGCCTTTCTCACCGCCGAGAAGAAGCCCGCGTTGCCCGAGGCCGCTGCCGACGCGATCCCCGAGGGCCTTCGTCGCGACCCCACGCCCGGCGTGGACGGCTTCCCCAAGAAGCTCGCGCCGCTCCCGGACTTCGCGCAGGAGGCCATCGCCGCCAGCCCGGTCCGCCTCGCCGGCACCGAGACAGTCCTCCCGGTGGCGGTCGTGCAGCGCATCTGCCAGGCCCTTCGATACGTGAAGGATGCACCCATTCTCGCGGCGGCGCGGAAGGCCTGCCCGGCGAAGGACCTGGCGGCCCTGGGCTGGGAGCTCTTCGAGCGCTGGCAAGCCGCCGGCGCGCCCAACAAGGAGCCCTGGGGCTTCACCGCGCTCGGCCTGGTGGGCGACGACGACACGGCCCGCAAGCTCACGCCGCTCATCCGCGCCTGGCCCGGCGAGTCGCTCCACGCCCGCGCCACGGTGGGCCTCGACGTGCTGGCCACCCTCGGCACCGATGTGGCCCTCATGAACCTGCACGGCATCGCCCAGAAGCTGAAGTTCAAGGGCCTGCAAGAGAAGGCTCGGGAGAAGATCGCCGCGGTGGCCGCGGCCCGCGGCTTCACCGCCGACGAGCTGGCCGATCGCCTGGTGCCGGACTTCGACCTGGGCGAAGACGGCGGCAACCTCCTCGACTTCGGGCCGCGCTCGTTCACCATCGTGTTCGACGAATCGCTCAAGCCCCAGCTCAAGGGCGAGGGCGGCAAGCTGCTCGGCGACCTTCCGAAGCCCGCCAAGAGCGACGACGCGGAGAAGGCCAACCTCGCCACCGAGCGCTGGAAGGCGCTGAAGAAGGACGCCAAGGTGGTGGCCGCCGGCCAAGTGCTGCGCCTCGAGCTCGCCATGTGCAGCGAGCGCCGCTGGAAACGGGATGTATTCCGCACGTTCCTGGTGGAGCACCCGCTGGTGATTCACCTGGTGCGGCGCCTGGTGTGGGGCGTCTACGACGCGGCGGGCGCTCTTCGCTCCACCTTCCGGGTGGCGGAAGACGGCACCTTCGCCGACGCCGACGACAAGACCGTCACCGTCCCCGACGGCGCATCGGTAGGCATCGTGCATCGCGTCTCGCTCGACGACAAGACGCTCGCGCGCTGGAGCACCGTGCTCGCCGACTACGAGATCATCCAGCCCTTCGATCAGCTGGGCCGCCAGACCTTTGCGCCCACCGCCGAGGAGAAGGCCAAGAAGGTGGTGGACCACCTGGGAGCGACCGAGGTGCGTACCTCACGGCTCATGGGCCTCGAGTCGCGCGGCTGGCGCAAGGGCGAGGCGCAGGACGGCGGCTGGGTCTGGGACATGTGGCGCACCCTCGAGGGCGGCCTCCGGGCTTCGTTCTCCCTCGAAGGCGGCTTCTGCATGGGCGCCGCCGACATGAACCCCACCACGCAGAAGATCGGTGCCATCCACTTCACCCGCGACGGCGGCAAGCAGGTGGGGCTCGACGCCATCTCGCCCATCGTCTTCAGCGAGCTCGCTCGCGAACGCGAGTCGCTTCGGGAGTAGGCGTTCGCACCGAAACGTGGGAACCTCGAGGGGCTCTCGGAGGCATTCCCATGCGGCTCGCTTCTTCTTCGGTGGTGCTCCTGTTCGGTCTCCTCGGGTGCACGCGCTCCGGCAGCGCGGTGGCGGAGCCGGTCGGCACACCGCGCGCAACCTCGGCGCCCGCCACGGCGGCACCGACTGCCCCGGCAGCTCCGGCAGAGGCGCGGGACGCGGCGCTGGTGCCGGAGCTCCAGGCCATCGCCAAGACCTACAAGGCCTGGGGCCGGGTGGACGACGAGCTGCGATGGGCGCCCTTTCTCTGCCGCATGCCCATGCCGGCGAAGCCCGCTTTCAGCGTGGCGGCGGCGGGAGGCCACGCGCAGAAGTTGTACTCGCTCTTCGCCAAGGATCGCGAGGCCTACGCCAAACGGGGTGCGCAAGCGCCGGGGCAGGTGCTGGTGAAAGAGAGCTTCGTGGCCGAGCGCGTGGAAGGGCCGCCGGCACCGGTGCCCATGGCGATGCAGGGCATCGGCGACGAGGACCACTTTCATCCCTACGTCGTTCGCGATGGCGCCACGTATCGCGCGGGCGCGCCGATGGGCCTGTACGTGATGCTGAAGAAGGGTGGCGCCGACACCGACGCCGGGTGGGTGTACGGGACCATCGCCGCCGACGGCACGGTGACCTCCGCCGGGAAGGTTGCATCCTGCATGGGGTGTCATCGAGACGCACCCGTCGATCGCCTCTTCGGCGTGAAGACTGCCGGCTACTGAGGCGCTTCCGGCAGCAAGACTTCCACTGGGCTCTTGGACCCGGGAACTGCGGGGCCCGGGCCGCACTGTCCCTTCCGGTTTTCGCCCTTGCACCAGACGGCACCCTGGGCGTCGAGGGCGCAGTCGAAGTCGCCGCCCGCGGCCACCGCGGTCATGCCCTCGAACCGCACCCGGAACGGGCTGCCCGACGGATCCATGCAGCCGTAGACCTTCGCGGCGGTCCAGCCGCAGCGGCCGTAGCCGAGCACCGAGACGATGGGGCCACCCTTGGCCGGCGTCGTGACTTCGCCCCACACGTTCATCGAGGTCGCGCCGTCGAGCTCCGGGGCTCGCCGGAGCCCCCCTTCGCCCGCCGCGTCGCCGCGAAAGCCCTTGCCCCGCACGTCGACAGCGTAGAGCGAGCCGGTGGGACCTATCCCGACCTGGCTCACCGATCCGATGCCCTTCGCGCGTTCGAGGTACGGTCGCTCCAGTGGGCTCCCGCTGCCCCGGAGGAGCTCCTTGTTCCGGCCGATGGCTGCAAAGGGCTGACCCTCTGTTTGGGGAAAGACGATGGTGTCGAGCCCATCGAGCGCTGGCACTCGGTTCGCTTCGAAGTGATCGTCGAAGCACCACGCCGCGCCATCCTTCGCGAAGGCGCAGGCGTACCCGTTCGACGCGACGATGCGCTCCACGGTGGGCACGTTCGCGACCTTCTTGGGTGAAGGGCCCCAGCAGTACACCTCGCCGGCCTCGGTGAGGCCGCAGGCGAAATCGAAGGCCGCCGCGACCGCGCGCACCTTCGGGAGCGGAAGCGACCGCGCCCGCCGCACGCGCTCACCGGCCGGACGGCCGAGCATGTCGTGGTCGTTGTTGCCCCAGCAGCGGACCGCGCCGGCCTGGTCGATGAGGCAGCCCGCGGTTCTTCCGAGCACCATCTGGCGCGGCTGCATGCCGGCGGTGCCTTCGATGAGACCCATGATCCCGTCCGGCAGGGCATCGTCGCCGAGCTCCGAAATGCCGGCGCACTCGATGCCTGCGTCGGTGGCGCGGCACGCCCAGGGAACGTCCTTCGCGCCATAACCCTTGGTGAACGTACCGTACAGTCCGACCGCGCGCCCGGGACCAAGCGCGACCCGCGTCTTCTTCGACACGTCGATGGGAAAGCACGTGATCTCGTCGTGCGAGCTCCGCACACAAGCGTCTTCCATGCTCACCAGCAGACTCGCAGCGTCGGAGATGCCGGCTACCGGCGCGGCCGTGCTCGCCCCGACCGTACGCCAGCAGACCACCGTCTTCCGTTGGGTGAGGGCGCAGCCACCTCCAAAGCTCATGCCCACCTCGACGGCGTCGTCGAGCCCTCGCACCTCGAGCGTCGTCCGTTTGCGGGGGTCGTCCACCGAGCGGACGCACGTGACCTTGCCGCCGTCGCGGATGAAGCAAGCTTCGTTCAGATGCTGAGCTACGCGGCTGGCGCCGGCTACCGGCAGTGGAACCGCGGGCGCCCGGACATCGTCGCTGGCGAACACCCGCGCCTTTCCGTCCGCGGTCACGACGATCGTCGAGCCCCCGCTGGCGGACACGTCCACGGCGCCCGCGACCCCCGGGATACGGTGCGGCAGCTCGTCGCTTCCCCGCCATCCACCCCAGCAGGCCACGCCGCCGTCCTCGAGAATCGCGCACACCTGCGAATCGATGGAGTCGACCGCGAGGCGCGTGGCCTTCATCGGTACACCCGAAGGCGGTGTGGCGGTGGAGTCGGCCGACGGAACGATCGTCGGGCTTTGGGTTGCACCCGTTGGCTCGCCACTCGCCGCCGTGGCCGGCGCGCGACGCGGCGACTTGCATCCCATCAGCGCGGTGACCAGGAGCAAACCGAGGAGTGCATTGCGGGTCATCCCTACCCATTGGCTGACGCATCGGCGATCCGTGGGGACCGAACCGAGGTGAAATGCCCCCAATCGCGTTGCGGTGCCCGGCGGTGGGCGCCTCAACCTTGCGTTTCCACGGGAAGAACGTAAACAACGGACCTCTATGGGACAAACTCAAGGCCCCCACCCGTACGCATCGTTCGTTCATCGGGTGGCGAAGCCGGCGCGGTACCTCGGCGGCGAATACGGCGCGGTGAAGAAGCCGTGGGAGAGCGTCGCTGCGCGCATCTGCCTGGCGTTCCCCGACATTTACGACATCGGGATGAGCCACCTCGGGTTCAAGATCCTCTACAAGATCCTCAACGACGATCCGCGCACGCTCGCCGAGCGTTGCTACGTCCCCTGGGTCGACATGCAGAAGGAGCTGATGGCCCGCAAGGTGCCGCTGGTTTCGCTGGAGTCGGCGCGGCCCCTTTCGGACTTCGACGTGGTGGGCTTCTCGCTGCAGTTCGAGCTCACGTACACCAACATCCTCACGATGCTCGACCTGGGCGGCATACCGCTCCTCTCGCGTGATCGCACGGAAGCGCACCCGCTCATCCTCGCGGGCGGCCCCACGGCGACGCACCCGGAGCCGGTCTCGGACTTCATCGACGCAGTGGTCATCGGTGACGGCGAAGAGCGCACCACCGAGGTGGCGCTCCTGTGGTCGGCGCTCCGCGCCAAGGGCGGCACGCGTCGCGAGTGGCTCGTCGAGATCGCCAAGCTGCGCGGCGTGTACGTGCCCAGCCTGTACGCCACCAAGACCGATCCCGACACCACGTTCGAGGTGGTCGAAGGTCCCCTCGAGCCGGGCCTTGCGTTTCCGGTGGAGCGCACCCTAGTGGCCGACCTCAATGCCTATCCGTTCCCCGACGATGGTCCGGTGGGCGGTCCCGAAGCCATCTTCGATCGCATGTCCATCGAGATTGCCCGAGGCTGCACCGAGGGGTGTCGCTTTTGCCAAGCGGGCATGATCTACCGGCCCGTGCGCGAGCGCGATCCGCAGCAGATCATCGACACCGTGGTCTCCGCGGTGAAGAAATCCGGTTACGACGAGGTGAGCCTCACCTCGCTCTCCACCGCCGACTATTCGTGCATCGCGCCGCTCATCCAGAAGGTCACCGAGAAGCTGGCGCCCGAAAAAGTGTCGCTCGGCGTCTCCTCGCTGCGCGCGTACGGTCTCGAAGAGAACGTCCTCGACGACATCCAGCGGGTGCGCGCCTCCGGCGTCACCTTCGCGCCCGAGGCCGGCAGCCAGCGCATGCGCGACGTGGTGAACAAGAACGTCACCGAAG
>Ga0075163_10003229_pt1 | contig 21924 bp, 20 predicted proteins | sample JI1023141ADNA_FD_71478 | JGI IMG/M metagenome (GOLD analysis project Ga0075163, IMG submission 71478) | Wastewater effluent complex algal communities from Wisconsin, to seasonally profile nutrient transformation and Carbon sequestration -... | ecosystem: Engineered > WWTP > Effluent > Algae... | reverse complement strand
TGATACCAAACGCTGCAGCATCTGGTCGGTTCATTATCTGTGACGGTTGGACACGTACACAGGCATGCCTTCAACACAAGGTTTTGGACTCACTGCTTGCCGAGATTCACGAGAATCTGTCCCTGCAGGAAGCAGCATGGTTCGGTTATCAGCAGAACGAAGGCCGCGAGCAACACTGCGACCTTGACCGAGCTCTGTTTTACGAGAAGATGATTGACCAAGGCATTCCTGCAGCGGAGATTAGCAGAAGAGCGGGTGTGTCAAAGTCGATGATGACCTTTTACAGAGCGTTCTCGAGGCTTCCAGATGATGTCCTGGATATCGTCAAACAGAATCCACAAAAGATCGGAGCCACAGCTGCCTACCAACTGTTCAAGCTCTTCGAGCGGGTTGGCGTTCGACGAACCGTGGCGCTAGCCATGAGATTCGTGGCGGATGACCAGTCGGTGAACTGGCTGACAAATCAAGTTCAAGCAATGTTGCACCCCGAGCAGAAGCGGGCCACGGTTCCATCCAAGGTTCAGAGATTCTCGAACGGACAGTACAAGCAGTTTGGGGCTAGGTTTGAGCTGAATCTTGAGGTTGAGGACGTGGCTAAGCGAGCAGCGTTTGCAGATGCGCTTGAAAGGTTGATCGCGACGGTTGGTGAAGCTGATGAGGGGCCGCAGCAGGACGGAGGTAAGAGCATCCAGACTCAGACAGAGTGAAGTTTAGACGTCTAAACTCCATGTTGGTGGTTCCTGGTAAGGGGGATGGTTGCTTCATATGAAGTCGCGACGGGCTCACTCCCCTCAATGATCCCTTGCTCTGAGCTGGTAGTTTAGACGTCTAAACAGCAAGATTGGTGGGCGCATTGGATAACCACAAGCTCGATGCGTATCAACAATGCGGAGTTTAGACGTCTAAACTCCATGGCTGCGGGTTCTGGCAAGGGAAATTCTTGTTCCATGTGAGCTCATAATGGGGGCACTCCCCTTAATGATTTCCTGCTCTGAGCTGGTAGTTTAGACGTCTAAACTCCATCCGGCTGCCAGGACTTAACGTCCTCGGGTCGCGGTCTCGCCCGGGTTGCTCGCAGCATCTGACGGACGTCGGGCTGCAGTTCCCGCAGATACTTCTCGATGGCTTGGTGCGAACGGAAGCACTTCAGCTACTCGTCGGCGATCAGGGCGCTGGACGTGTATCTGACGCTCAAAGAACTTAGGGCGAGCGAGAGCCATGGAGATGAGGTGCATTAAATCGTTACCGATCAAGGTCTTGCGGCTCAAGTTGTCGCTGTTAATGAGCGTTTCAGGCCTGGTCGAAGCCCAGAAGAATGCATCCCGCGCCTTCCCCGTATCCCATCTCAAGCAGATAACGGCAGCCATTCTTGTTCCCGGCGCCGGCAAGACTCTTCGTGCCTATTTGCGGTCCCAGAGCATCGTCGGCAGGGATCCAATCCGGCCGCTGATCAACGAATGTTACGAAAGACGGGCAGGCATGCAGACCATGAACGTACTCGGCAACTGGTGTCGAACGATCGCCCCTTCGGACCGACCATTGGGTGACAGTGGATTGGAGGATCGTGAGCACTGCCAGGCCGAAGATCCTTGTGCTTGGCCACAAGCACCGATACGAGGATTCGGGCAATTAGCACGTCCTTGTCGATCACGTGGGACGTGACAAGGGTTTCGCACGCCTGGCAGGCCCCCTTGCCGCGGATTAGGGCTCGACGGTGAAGCTGCAGGGGGTGTATCCGAGCTTCTCCGCCACGTCCTCGCCGATGCGCTTCATCTGGCAGCCACAGGCGCAGGTGGTGCTGTCGGGCCCGTCGTGGATCACGGTGCGGGACAGTTCAGGCGGTAGGGGTTTGCGCTTGGCCGCAGACGGCTTGCCGGAGAGCTGTTCGAGCTCCTCGGTCAGCGCAGCGAGGTAGGCCTCGACAGTCTCCTCGAACAGTTGGGCCTGCAGCAGCGGCAGGCGCTCCGTATAGACCCCGAAACACCAGCGCTTGTGCAGCGAGAGCTCGTCGGTGAGCTGATCGATCTTGGTCTTGCGCCAAGTGAGTTCCCTGTCCTTCGCGATGAGCAGGCGGCACAGAGCGTCGGCGTCGAGTTCGTGGAGGTTGGTGGGGAAAGCAATGCGCAGATCATGCCTCCGGCACGTCCTTGCGCCCATTCTGGCATCCCCCGATGGTGCACCCTCAGGTCATTCGAATCACAACCTCATCCCGCTGCTGTTGCCAGAGCAGCCCCAGAACCAGGGCATCGAACTGGGCCTGGGAGAGCGTCAGCGAGCCGTTCCCCGCAGCCCAACGAGAGCGCCCTTGGATGAGCCGCCGGCAGGCAAGCCAGATCCCCCTGGCCCTCCCGGACCAGCACCTTCAGCCGCGTTCCGAGCCGGTTGGCGGAGTGTTGAGCGTGATGCGGGCGCGCTTCGCCGAAGACCTGCACCACATGGGCAAGGAGCCTGTCCATGCCGGACCGCATATGGAGAGGAGCAGCCGTCAGCTACAGGGCTAAGACTCGGATCACCATAGCCACTCGCGCAGCCAGCGATGCAGCTGGTTAGTGCTGATCCCGTTCGTAAGGGTCACCCGAACGACTGACGCGCCGTAGGCTCAATCAGGGGCTGATTGCACGCCCCGCCACGGGCGCTCGGATCTAGGCAATGTCACTTTGGCGGCGATCGGAGTATATGCCTAATGAGCTGTAGACCTGGGAGTGATGGGTTCAGAGCGGCTGTAGCTTTGGAGTGTCCCGGACTGCTTGTTTAGACGTCTAAACTACGATCTGGAGGCGAAGTTGAGATATTTTGGGCAAAAAAAAGCCCCGGCAAGCATCGTCCAAAGGGGACAAGGCGCTTGCGCGGGGGGAGGATCATGCGGCAATCAGAACTTCACGAATCTTCCTGAAGGCAATCTTCGTAAGGTCTTTTGCATCGGAAATCACAACATGGTTCTCAAAAACGGAACTGACGGAACTGGTGCCGATGCCAATACCAATCACATCAGTGTCGTGTGACACCTCTGCAAGTGCTTCGGCCAGTCGTGATTCATTGTCAGCTTCACCATCGGTGAGAACGAGGATCACTTTACGATCGGCCTCTCCTTCCATCTTGGCTCGAGCATAAAGAATCGCCTCTGCTGTAGGAGTAGAACCGTGAGCTCCAACAGTCATGATTGCGTTGGATCTTAATGAAATGGATTCGCCAATTTCAACCAGGTCATGCATGTACTGGTGCAACTGATCGGTATTGGAATCCATAACAGCCTGCGGATAAGCCATTACACCAACCTTGACGTCGGAGATTGACTCCAATGCTAGGGCTAGGGCTAGAACTGATTCGCGTGCAACAGATAACTTGGAAGGACCACGACCAGTGGACCCATCAAGCCTGTCATTCATGGAGGATGAAACATCCAGAACGACGTAAACGGCAGTGCTGTAGCCGGTGGTTCTCGAAGTGCTGCGAAACACTTTGTAGTCACCAAGAGCTACTCGAGACAGAGAAGACTGGGCGATACGGGTGCCTGAGTCCTTGCGGCCACGGCGAACAGTCTTCTTGGCTTCAAGGAGCGACCTCAGCTGAAACGAAAGTGAGTTGGTCATTGATCGAGCATTGCTTATCGCAGACGTATGCCGCGAGTTAGCGATGCGCTCAACCGGAGTAGAACCTATGACTGTAGGCATTTGCTGATCTACCGAAGTCATCTCCTTCTTGGCTTGAGCCTGATCATCCTCAGAACCGTTGATGGCCCTAGAAACTACATCTCCAAGATCCCAACTGTCGTCCTGGTCAGAATCGTCAGGCTGCGACGAATCATCAGAGCTACTGGGCTTAGTACCGCCTTGATCATCTGTTACGTCATCATCCGAAGCCACATCGGAGTCATTCGGCACAGAATTTCCTTGGTTATCATCATCGTCCTTTTCACCAGACTGAGTTGAATTTGAATTGCTGTCAGTGTCGTCAGATTCAGCACCATCCGTAGAAGGATCAGGCTGATTGCTTGACGAATTTGACTCGTTTTTGGGGTCTTTATTTTGCGACGAATCAAGCTCATCAAGGATGAGGTAGATTCTGTCCGTCAAATCGCAAACTTCAGATGTTGATACTGCTAAATGGGCAAGTGAAGCAACTTCATCAATAGAGGCTAGATACTGGTCACCTATGCGTTCCAGCAACATTTCTCTAGCCTGCGTTGAAAGGTTATGAAGGGACGATTGGCCTAAAACACCGGAGCGAAGGGAGTACAGCAGGTGTGCCTTGCAAAGCCGCTCCGTACTGTCAGTAGGATCAGATGGTCCAAAAAAGTCGCCTCTTTGGACAAGAGCCTTCACAAGTTCCATGAGGGCCGATCTGAATCCGACAATCCAATTTACGCCCCGATACTCAATACGAACGTCCTCAAGAATATTCAGGATGCCCTTCTTCCTCTTGTTCCTCTTGGTGAGGTAGGTCTCGAGATGATTGAAGTCTGTCCACAAAATGTGGAAGCACTCATGCACAACGAAACCAAGGTAAAGAATCTTCGCAAGGGCAAGGTCGTCTAGCACCTTCGAAAACGAAGGGAGCCAGAGGCATTTTCCATTGGTTGATGCAGTAGTGCCCTTGAAACGAACAGAAACACCAGCCTTTGCGCAAAGAATCCTGGCAAAGACTTCAATAGACCGAAACAATTTAAATCGATCAAGCATGACTTACTCCTTTGGGTATCAAAGAGGCCCTGTAAAAGCGGCCTTTTGAAATTGATAATTGATCGGTTAAGCAAACACCGAATCGACGATCTGAATGACTGCCGCAGCAGTTTCTTCAGTTGCACGGCAAAGAACAGCCCTCTCCAAACCAAAAATTACAGGCTTGATATCTTTGATGCCGTGAAATGCAATCATATTCTCGGACCAGGAAAGAATAGTACGGGTCCCGAAATCGATCTCGATCTCGCTACCAGTCATCTCTCCCTGCTCCGCCGTATTGCCCCTTATGATGTTCGCTACCTGAACCATTTTCTGCGCGGTTTTAGCTGCGAATTCAAGAGGCAGATCGCTTGCTGACATCAGATACTTGGTAACGAGCGCTTCCTCAACATCGGCCTTTGGATAGGACATCCTTAGGCAGTCAAACCGTTGAAGGAATGCTTCATTCTGCGTGTAGGTGTCACGATACTTGCCCGTGACATCTCCACCACCAGAAGTGTTTCCTGTTGCAAACAAACGAAAGTTGGGGTGAGGCAAAATCACTTCACCGGTGGGCAGGTAAAGCGGCTTCCCCTCAAGAATTGAATACATCTTCGAGGGAACATTCCACCTGTCCATCTCGTCAAGAAGGAAAATGCCACCATTGCGATAGGCTTGGGTAAGCTGCCCTTCAATGAAACGCATCTCACCACCAGAAACAAGCTGGAAATTTCCGATCAGATCAGACATTTCCATACCATCGGTTGCGCACTCATAGTGCAGGGACAGATTCATGCGTGCACAAACCTGCTCAACGATAGACGTCTTACCTGCACCACTGGGCCCGAAGATGTAGAAACCCTGCTTGAATCTTGACCCATTGATGATCCAGTTCAGAACCAAACGCAGCGAATCCCGAGAGAAGACATAGTCAGGATTAACAGCGGGGGTAAGCGGGGTCGGATTAGGGAGTATTTCGATCTCGCTATAGATGGGATGACCGAAAAGGGAATTGCAATCAACTTGAACAAACATTTGAATCTCCAATAGAAATAGGCAATCCCGCGGGACATGCCTAAGAAGGGAATCGAGACAGGTCTCGGTGACCAGGGCTGGTCATCCGAGAGCACTGAACTTGAAGAGGGTTAGGCAGCGACTTTCATCTTTCGACGAACAGGCGCAACCTGGGGAGTTGAAGCAACAGCAGGAACTACATGTTGAACAACGGTAACTGCGGGGGCCGGTGACATTGGCGAAATCATCGGTGCCAAGATATCGATGGCCGTATGAACAGGAGACTCAGCTTCAGGTAGATCAGCAACAATCGACTGAGGTTGAATACCAATATCGAGGAGAGATCCCTGATGCGGTCCTTGAATCGGAAGCGAGATCAAGGGGGCCAGAGAGTCGTCGTCATCATTAACGCTATCCGAGTTCAAACGATCAACATATTGTCGCATCTTGTCCTCACTGCTCAGGACCATCATGCAACTACTGAAGACTGCGAGCTCTTTGCCGGTGATAGGACCGTCATCGGGCATTGCCTTGATCGTCTTGTCAATCAACTGGATCAACGGAAGAACAATCGGGTCCACGAAAGAAAACCCATAAAGCTTTGCACGAATCCTCTCAAACGGCTTGATGATGCGACGATTTACGGAATCACGACCCAAGACAGAGCGGTCGTAAATCTCGTTGATCTCGTCAGAAACTTCCTCAAAAAGTTGAGATCCCATCTGAGACGAGTGATCGTCAAGGCTGAATCCGGGTACAGCGTTGATTGTGAAAACGTCGTAGCCAAAGTGAATGGCAGACGCAACACGGTCTTTAGGAACAACAGCGGGCCGGAGGCGAGATTCCCAATCAGGATGTTGACTGATCCAAGACTCGACTTCGGACAGGTAGTTGTCCAGGAACTTCTGCCGTGCATCCATCCCCGTTTTGACCTTTTCGTCCATGACTTTCCGGACCTCATCCAGACGATGGATGGGGATAGCATAGAAAGAACCCATGAAGCGAATACCCACATTGCTAAGAGCAACCTCCATAGACCGCTTAACGGTCGAAAGGGGGCACAAAGACTTGGGGTCGACTGTTTTCTTATGACCCAAAGAACCGAGATCCTTGGGAAGATCATTGTTGATGTCTGCTTTGTCGAGTTTCTTCTGCCCAGTCCAAAGACGAACGGAGAGATTGAAAAGCACAACATTGCTGAGATTGCGAGAAGACATGGCTAACTCCGAGAGAATCGGTAGATCCGCAGATCAGTACCGAAGGATGAATTGACACACCGAAATGATGTATCAGGGAAAAGCTCGTTCCGAGAAACGAACTAAAGGGAAGCACGGGAAGGCCGTGCAAGAACAACCAATCTAGAAGATCAGTTGAGGTAAAGCTTCAATTCGAAAGCAATCGAAAACAATGACTTTCGAATTGAAGCTAAGTGCCAAGCTGAAGCTTGGCACTTAGCCATCAAGTCGATACCCCGATTTCCTTGGCCTTGCGTAGAGTTTCACGAAGGCGCACCTGACTACCGGGTTCACCAGCGGATAGCGATCGATGAAGCTTGATCGCGTCGTTGACACCCAGAACCCTAGTGAAGATCTTAAAAAATGGCTCCAATTTCTCGAAGTCAATATGATTGCTTGCTTGGGACATCATGGCCTCCTTAACGTTGTGCACCCCTCTTTGAAGTCTGTTCAAACTACAAAGAGGGATGCACGACAGAGTCGTAACAATCCCAAATTAATTTCTAACGAAGAGCCTTCAAAACAGCCTCAAGGCTACATTCCTCGGGAATCTCTCCTGACTTCATCTGCGACGAAAGTGTCTCGGCGCTATTGAATCCACAAAGCCATTCACGTTCAAGCTCTTGAAATCCTTTGAACAAATCGGGTACTGCATGATTATGTGCATCGAAATCAGTGACACCCAGGAGAAACGCCGAAATTTTGACTTCCTCAATGGCCATCAGAGCTCTATGTGAGCGATCCTCAATTTTTGCATCAAGGTTCTTTAAAAACCAATCAGCACGGATGGCTGCAGCCTTGGCTACTTGTGACATGGTGATTCCTTATCAAAAACGACACCCCTCGGGATGCGTTAGTTGTGAATGAAGAGCTTCGAAAAGCTTTCAAAATGTGACGATTTGTTGCTAGTAGAACCGGATGACTAAGCAGCCATGAGCAATGGTGCTCTTCTCGAAAGCAGTGCTTCAAGTGAGTTGCCACTACACAGGTGGTTGTTTAAATCTCCAGATTGAGGTTGGCATGCTTCATGGAAGAGACCCTCAGATTTCAAGGCCTTATCCAACTCGCTGGTCCAGTAAGTACCAGGATTCTTAATCAAACCCTTGCGCTCTTTGTCGTTATCGTTATCAAAGAATGAGATAAAACGGCGAACCCCTTTCTTTTTTGCGTTTGCGACAAACCATTGAGCTTTCCATGAATTCACACCAGGCAATCCAATTACTGACCCAGTCCAGCCTAGTGAAAGCAGGCTCATCATATCGATGATTCCTTCCACAACAGCTGTTTCGGTACTGTCCTGTTCAAAATACCAAGGATAGAGATCAGTCCCGTATCTCAAACCTTTAGGCTCGCCAATCCTTGGTGGCTTAATCAAGCGATACTCTGCTCGATCATTCCCCGGAAAGAACGTTACCATTGGTCTGAAAGCAATGACCGGCGCCTTCTTCTCAGGATTCCACATCTTGGCAGAGATCAGAAGATCCTTACCTACATGCTTTTCCAACATCCCTTTTGCGTGCATAGGAACTTGAGGCATAAACCGGAGAATTCCGCGACTAATCATTTCCTGGATGACCCAGGGACTGATGCTTCGCGTTGCCGACAGATACTTCACGGCATCCTCATTTTTTCTACCTTGAAGAGCTGCGTAAATCTTCAAAGTTGCTTCAGCTACAAATGGATCAGCACTCGGTTCCTGAGGCTTTGCTTCAGGAACTTTAGCAATACTGGTGTGGTTTCCAGAATCCATTAACAAACGTTTCGCTGCTTGTATAGGTGTCAGCCCATACAATATTGCTGCAGCATCAACTACGGATCGCGAGTCCTTCTGTCCCATGCAACCAAAGCAGTGGTAGCTGGAAGCTCCAAATCGGACCGACAGCTTCATTGATCCAGGTTCGCTAGGACCACAATGCGGGCAAGACGAGAATCGGTATCCGGATTGCTTCTTTATCGGCTCAACCTGCAGCGCAAATTTTAGAAATTCAACCAGATCGACCTGTCTTTTTGCTTGTGAGATAACACCTTCTTCCATGGTGAAACTCCTTTCTATAGGCAAACGAAATCCCCGCAGGGAAAGCGTAAGTCCCGGGGGTGGGATGAGGTAAAGCGGAGGGGATGAAGAATCTGACAGGCAAGCTGTTCAGAACGGGAATGCACAGGAAGGCTGTGCGTGATGAGAAGCTAGAAACTAGCTAACTCGGGGGAAAAACTGAGAGGGGGCAAATCAAGGGCGCATTTTGGGCGCGGTCTGCGAAGAGCTGGCAAACCAGCCCCGATGTAGCGGAATCGTCACGCACCCTGAGGCGCGGGACTAAATGCGGTTGAGAAAAACCTTTGACTCTATGCTATCAGACAGAGAGCACGTTTTTCTTCTGAATCACAGGATATTTAGGTGCCACCAATCCCAATTTCATCGCCAGTGTTCGGCTGGACGAAGGAACGCACTGCGGAAGTGACTTGACCTACCACGATGAGGACACCCTTGTACTGAGCTAGGATCTCGAGCAAGGGGTGCCCGTTGCGTACCAGGTGACGGACAGAGGACGTTCCGGGGGGGCTTGCACCACCATTTGACTCTTGCGACAGCGCGAGCTCATGAAGAAAGATGATTTTTTCGATGTCGACGGAAACCTCAGGATAGTGCTCTTTGTTGTCTGACATAACGGCGCAAGTGCCAAAGCGTCGTTGCAACCGCCTGATGGCAAGGTTCCCATCGAAGTACACCAGCAGAATTTCATTCTCCTCAAACGCGGAGATGTCATCCCGAATCAAAACCATCTCGTTTATTCGTATGGTTGGCCACATCGAATCGCTGGGAGCTCTGAAGAAAAAGTAAGAACCATCCCTGGCAGGTAGGCTAAACATAGGACCAATTGACGAGTGTCCTACGCACGCCCATCCGGACTTACGATTTCCAAGGATAGGAACTTGGCCTTGAGCAAGAGGTGCAAGTGAAACAGAGCCCCCTTCTTGCAAAGCAACAGATTCATCAATGCCCAACAGAAAGTTAGGCGTGCAATCCAGGAACGCGCAGAGTTCAACTAGGGGCTGGGTTTCAGGCAGGCCGGTGCCCGAAAGCCATTTTCTAACCGCGGACGGGGACCGGTCCAATGACTCAGCAATAATCTTGGCAGCGTTGACTCTACGCTTTCCACCTTTACTCTCGAGTCGTTCAGCGACAAGAGCATTTAGACGATCAGTGAAGGTACGTTGAATGGAGTCGGTCATGTTTTTCATTTTCCTGTTTCGAAAATCATATCATCCATGATCTTCCGGAGTCAATTTCTCCTTTTGGTTTTAAAAGGATTGGTATAATCTTGCAGTAAGTAATGTTTGATTAAGCAAAGAATGACTCCAAGCTTCGTACTCTCTTCGATTCAAGCTAAAAATCCAAATTTCAAAAGCCGACCAGGGCAGCTGGAATTGATTCGCCTAGCTTACGAGATTCTGATGAAATCAAGTTCTCGTGATGAATGCGAGCAGATGGGAGAGTCGATTCTGGTGGCTGATGCACCAACCGGTGTGGGTAAGAGTCTTGGGTACTTGATTCCGGCGTTGTGCGTGAGAGAAAAAAAGGGAGTTCAAGTTGTAATCTCGTCGGCAACTATCAGCCTTCAAGAGCAGATCCTGAAAGGGGACATACCTTTCCTTGAGGAGGCGCTTGGTCGCAAGCTGTCGGTTGCGATCGCAAAGGGAAGGAGCAGGTTTCTATGTCCCCTGAAGCTTGACGAAGTAACAACGCCTGTGACCATCGATCTATTTGGTGATGTTCAAAACGCTCCAAATCACTCAAAGGATGAGAAGTCTGAAGCGCAGCTTCTGGCAGAGCGGTTTGCTCGTGGCACCTGGAGTGGTGATAGAGATGAGCTGGAGTCCAATCCAAGTGAACGCGTGTGGGCCAGTATCTCAACGGATTCAAGTGGCTGTCTAGGAAAGCACTGCCGCCACGTCTCTGACTGTCCATACATGAAGGCGAAGGCCCGCTTTGCAAAGGCAGATTTCATCATCGCAAATCATGCCCTGGTCCTGGCTGACATGAAGATCGGATTCTCAATCCTTCCAAAACCAGAAACAGCTTTATATATCTTTGATGAGGCTCACAATCTTCCAAGAATGGCTGTTGGATCAATGGCGACATCACACCCCATTATTCATGCAAGGAAGTGGATTGATCGGGTTCTGAGAGTTGCGGAGCGGTTGATTAAAGTAAGTGGGATCAAGAGCGTAGACATTCCGTCTATTAGAAAGTCTTTAAACGAGCTTTCAGAATCACTAAAGATTCTCGAAGAGTATGCTTTCAGTCTCCCAGAGTTTAAAAAGGGGAGAAATGTTGGTGATCAGCTTCCGACTGTAACCGTTGAAGGGGATGTTCCTGACATTCTGCATGGGGTCGGGACGCTAATTTATGATCGATCTTCGGCGCTGGCTTCGGATTTAGCGAAAGTGACTTCTGCCTGCAGTGATTTGGTTAGGGATAGCCAAGAGATAGCTAAGAACGCAGCTGAGCTTGGCAGTTATGTTGGTAGACTTTCGGAAATGGAAGAGGTGTGGGGCTTGATCCTGGCTGAAGTCGGTCCTCGTCATGCTCCTATTGCTCGCTGGTTTGAGTTGAAGATGTACGGTAGAGATTACGACATCACTGTGAACGCCTCTCCCGTGAGTGCTGCGGAGAAGCTGAAAGCACGGTTTTGGTCAAAAGTGCAGGGATGTGTCCTAGTTTCGGCGACGCTTGCTGTTGTCGGTGGATTTCGTAGTTTTCTTAAGCGAACTGGGCTTGCAAAGTATGAAGCGGTAACTGCCGTTAAGCTGACAAGTCCGTTCGATTACGAAAGAAATGGAAAGCTCGTACTTTATGATTCAGGCGTCGATCCTCGTGATCATGCTGCCCACACTTCAGAGATCGCGCGAATTCTCCCCACTATCATTGATTGTATGAACGGTGAAGGAACGCTTTGTTTGTTTTCATCGCGAAAGCAGATGGAGGAAGTATTTGAAGCGCTTCCAGCATCAATGAAAAAGATAACCCACGTACAGGGAAGACAAGGTAGAGCGGAGGTAATCAAAAGGCATACTGCTATGGTCAGCAAAGGACAGTCTTCCGTGATCATGGGGCTTGCGAGCTTCGGAGAAGGTATTGATTTGAAAGGGAAGCTACTTACGCATGTGATTATCGCGAAAATCCCCTTCGATCCACCGACGTCTCCGGTTGAAAAAGTTACCGCTGCGTGGCTAAAGGATCTTGGGGCAGATCCGTTTTTGACATTAGTTGTCCCAGAGGCTTCAGTTAAACTTATTCAGAACGTAGGTAGGTTGCTTCGAACCGAGACTGATAGCGGTGTCGTTTCCATACTGGACAGACGTTTGGGGGCGACGCGTTATGGCAACTTGATTCTTAATGCACTTCCACCTTTTACTGTGGAGAAACGGATATTCAAATGAACCCTAAGGCTGATATTCAAACCTTGAAGGCACGTCGGGAGACCTGGAGTCACCTGCAAGCAAAGCACGGCATTAGGCGTGCAGGCAACGTACTGGTCGGAATTCCTCTCACGGTAGCGAAGAGCGACGAAAGTGAGTTGGTCTGCCTGGTGACCGATCTTGACGATCGCGCGCTGAATAGCCTGAAGAGGTATGCTGGGCTTGAGATGCGGATTGTTGTCTATACGTGGGAGAAGGCTGCTGTTGATGTTGTTGTACGAGGATGGGGCAATGTGAAAGCTGAAATCGAAGTTCAGCAGCTTGTGAGAACTTTGCACTAGAAGGGGGCTGAAGCGATCTGTTGCGGGAGTGCTGTGCGTGTGGAAATTTAGTTCAGTCTTGTCCGATTGGACTAAAATATTCTTTTTTTGTTGAGCATTAGCATGGCACGGACCTTTAACACGGATCGATTTTTCTTCGGCCGATATTACCTTCTCAATATCTCTATCTACGGTACGTTGTCGGCATTGATTGCGTACTTTGGTAGTTCTCTTAGTGGCACGTCACCGCTATGGGTCTTGGTCATAGTCCCTCTTTTTCTGACCAGGTTTCGTTACATCATGTTCGGCGCTGTAACCACGGCAGGGTTTGCACTCTGGAGCTACGCACATGAACTGACTTGGTGGCTATCTGTGGGTTTTGTTGGGGCTCTTTACGTTGGCCACCTAACCGCATCTGTCATCCATAACGCAGCTCACCGGAACTTTCATCCCAAGTGGCTAAACTCAGTTTTGGGTGAAGCATGCGCGTTGCAACAGCTCTCCGCAGGGTTGGTTGTGTTTCGGTTCATCCACTCTCAACATCACGCATACCCAGACGATCCTATCCGAGATCCGCATCCGCCACGTGGACTAAGCTTTTGGCAGTTTGTGGATGCAGCACGCTCGCTGGTAGCGGCCAGGCTGGAGGCGATTTATCTCGAGCGGTGGGGCGACAGTCAGGGTTCAAGAAGACTCTGGGGGCAACAGAATGCGCTGTTGATCATCGCCAGATTCACAAAAACCATGTTTTGGTTTGCCTTGCTGGGCCCAAAATTGTTCGCACTCATCTACGTGCCGTCCTACATATCGAACGTCTTTATCTTTGCAGCATTCAACTACTACTCGCATAAAGAAGGTTCAGATGGCGAGATGGAGATTCGAGATCTGAGTGGGAGCGGTTACTTCGATCTGTGTAATAGACTGTTCCAGGGGGTGATGTTCCATAGGACGCATCATGAGACGCCCAGACAGATCAATCCAATGGCCTACGCGAAATCATCGGAAGCTGCATCTTGACTGAAGGCGGTCTTTGTTTTACTTCTGATGCTCTGGAGTAGTGAGAAGTGAGTTTGTAAATGTGTCTGGTTGTTGCTGATTGCTGAGACGCCGCTAAAAAGCGAGCTTGGGTCAGCAACACGATACATTTTTAGGTGCTGAAAATCACGATTTTCAGAAACAGGCCGTTAGGTTAGGGCTAACCCACTTCCTTTTGCAGGAGTTACGGTAAGTGTGTCGTTGTTGTGAAACGACAAGGTTTGTCATTTCCGTCACCACTTCTTCATTCCATGATAGACAACCTTTCTGATTGTGTCTCGCAGTTTGGAGTGAAGGAGGGAAACAGTGAAGCGATGCGTCGCCCAGATTGAGAAAACGTAGACGCGCATGAAGGGGGTGCGATTGATGATGTGTCTCGGATAACGAGGGAGGCCGACCGATCTTGGCTATGAGCTTGAGAGTCGCAGAATGTGCTGTGAGGTGCCCACTTCAAGCAGTTCTGTGAAGCCCTGAGCTCAGCTCTGGATGCTTTGTACGGGCCATGCTGGGCGCACACAAAGAACAGGAGGCCGTAGCCTCCTGAGATGTCTATTTTGCTTGATTGCTTGGCTGCAATACTGCATCCGTGGTGCTGACTTCAAAGGTCTGGGTAAGCATCTGAGATACACCTCTGCCTCGCTGACCACTGTTTATGAGAACAACGCTGTGGTTATCTTGTGGGGCTGAATCGGACCAAAGAGCAATCACCCTATCGCCGGGTCTGAGCTTGTACTTGGACAGGTAGAGGCGGATACCGACAGCGATACGCGGATCAGCGTCAAGCGTGATCACTTTGATGTTGTCTTTGCCGATAGGGACGATCGCTTGATACTGGTTGCTGTTCGGCTGAATGTTCCCGTAGACGTGCCCGGATCCGAGGAGCTCGTCGGGTGAGGAATAAGGTTTGAACTGGAAAATCGTAAACCCTGTAGTTGGGTTGCTAAACGGGTCGAACTGAATGGGCTCGACCAGGCCCATATTCAGATGGTCGCCCTTACGATTCAGCATGATCGTAAGGGAGTTGGTGTCAGGATCGTAGGAAGTAATTTCTACGGGGAGGGCATAGGTTCCATCTTCCTTCAACCTGGGGTCAATGTAGGTCCCATCATCGAGCTTGAGAAAGCCACCGATCGAGTCAAGATAAGTAGACTCAACAGGCAGCTTGGCCGTGTTGAAGTGCTGCCCCTGCAAGGGGTCAAAGCGTGTAGTCCAGGTCGCAGATGCCTTGATGAAGGCGTTGATCGACGAGGGAAGAGGTTTGGTGAGATCAAGCCCTTGGAGTTGGACGTCGGTGATTCTCCCTTGAGCTTCGTACGTGTCACTTGCGATCTTGCCTGCAAGGTACGCGTTCAGAACAATCTTGGCTGCTGTGGCAGGATTCGTCAGCAGAGTTCGCAGAGACTGACTCACCTTGTCGGTGCTCGCCAGATCATGAACTGCACCCTCGATTGCCTGCTTCAATTTTGGCTGAAGAGATGACCAGGTTGAACCAGATCCAGGCTCAGCGGTTGCGATCATTGATCCAAATTGGGAGCTCACACCCAGATGAACTGTATTGATGGACGGATTGTCACTCGCGCCGACGGCACGATTGATGAATGCAATCTCACCGGCAACAGAAAGCAAAGTCGTCTGTACCGAAAGGATGGTGTTGAGCAGCGCGGCGTTGGTTGCTGGATGGTGACCGTAAATCGAGATATCGCTGGGGATCGCGAAGACTGAGCGAAGGAGGTTCTCCGCACTTGTAACAGTAAATCCAGAGTTTTGGAGCGTTGCGGCAAGCGTTGTCAGGGCATTGATCTGTGTGAAGCCCTGAGTGGTTTCGGTTACAAGTCCGATGAGCGTGCCGCGCATGGGCTGCTTGCTGACCACATCCATGGCTACGCCATCGCCCAGGACGACAAGCTGGGTTCCGACAGGGCATGCCATGTTGAACTGGCCCGTTCCTGAAGTTAGCGCAGTCACCTCGCCGACATCGAGCTGAGCATTGCGATTCACGTCACAAATGACTTTAGCTCCGCTGACAGGCCCATCGAAAACCAATCCTTTTACGTTACTAGGATCAGGTTGTGTTGGCTTGCTAGGAGCGGTGCCGCCACCAGGTGTGTTTGTACTACCGCCTGAAGCGGAGGTAGAGGAGTCGCCCCCCCCTCCCCCGCAGGCAGCCAGAAGAAGCATGGTGCTGGCAAGAAGAGTCAAGGGGAAGGTGCGCATGGTCATTGGCCCCCTTGATATTTCATGGTGACAGGCGAGTAGCTCATTTGAGCTGAAATGCCCATCCGATCAAGAAACGCGTCCACCATCCCGCGGCCAATGCTCTCGAGGCCGAGGATTCCTCCACCGGATGCGTTGGGGCCGAGATCATGCTTCTTCAGATCAGGATACTTGGCATGAATCACTTGATCCAAAGTGCCAATATCATCGATCAAACCAAGCTCAAGGGCTTGAGCTCCGGTCCAGGCCTCACCAGTGAAGAGGTTTGAGGCTTTGTTCAGCTTCTCGCCTCTGCGAGCGGTGACTTCACGCTGAAACTCTTTGCCCATAGCGATAACCATCGACTGCGCCTTCTCGTCCCCGCCGTTGGGCATGGGGAGGTAAGGATTCATCAGGCCCTTAAGATCGCCGGAAGCGTAGACGCGCTGGGTGATTTTGACGGAATCCATCGCCTTATGAAAATCCCAGCCTTGCATGATGGCCCCGATGCTTCCAACCAGGGAGTAGCGACCGGCGTAGATCTCGTCAGCATGCACGGCAACCATGTAGGCGGCGGAAGCGCCAACGTTGGCGATGACGGCGTACACGGGTTTGCCGGTCTCTTTGCGGCGAACATCGATATACGCATTGATCTTTTCGGCTTCGGCTGGGCTTCCTCCGGGGCTCTCGATGTTCAAGAAGATCGCTTTCACGTTGTCGGCCTTGAACGCCTTCTCAAGAACAGGAATGACTTTGGACGCAGACACGCCGTTGCCGCCAGGTCCAAACTCTCCAGTGACGTTGATCACCCCGACAACATCCTTCTTGGGCATGATGCGGAAGCCCATATTGGTGAGCTGTACGCTCAAGAACAGTATCATGAGAAGAATGGAGATGCTGGAGAAGAAGATTCTCTTGATCCACTTCCAGCGGTGCTCTGAGCGACGCTCCTTGAGGAAATCTCCCAGCAAGGTTTCAGCCATTTCAACCTTGATTTGATCGGGAGTGATGTTGAGAGGTGCCGCCGCGGAAGTTCCCGAAGATGTGGTATCTGACATCAATGAAGTCCTTGTGATGGAGTTGTACGTAACTGAATCTCAAGCACAATTTTCTCAATTATTAGGGCGCAGTTTGTTTTTTGGCGCCTCGATTTTGAGCCTTAGTCACGATCAAAAACGCGATTTGCATTGATGGCGAGTGGTCGGAGTCAGGTTTCTTGATGAGGCAATGGGCAGCGACTATCAAGACACCTTTTAGCCTCACCTTTGATAAAGAGTGATCCGTTACGAACCGGTTACGCACAATCCTTACGGTAGATCGTTTGAGGTTTCCATGAGCGTTGCTGACGTTTCCGTTAACCGATTCGTATCCTTGTGTTTTGGGGGCATGGACATTTAAGACAAATTTCCGAAAAACTATTGATTGATTGCGATTCGTGCATATAATGACGTGTCGAACAAACAAAACGCGAGGCAAAACATGAACACTATTGCAATCAATCCGATCGTCACCGAGTTCCTGGAGCACGTTGATGAGCTGACTCTGGACGATCTGAATCACCTGATCGATTCGGTCAAGGACGAGCAGCGGGCTCGTCGTGCTGATGAGATCAAGGCGACGCTGGCTCGCCTCGCGAGCCTGGGCGTTTCTGCTGATGAGATCGCGGCTGTTGCGAAGCCTGGTGCTTCGAAGCCGGTTGCCGAGAAGATCAAGGTGGCGCCGAAGTACCGGCACCCGGAAAACCCCTCGCTTCAGTGGTCAGGTCGCGGCAACCCGCCCGGTTGGGTGAAGGACCTGGACAGCAAGAACGTCTCTCGCGACAGCTACAAGATCAAGCCGGAAGAGTCCGAGTAAGCGTCTTATATAGAGAAAAGGCCCCGATGGAATAACCATCGGGGCCTTTTCTCATTGCTTTGAGCGATATGAGAAGTTCTTTTCGAAGTCGTTACGCCAAGCACTCCGATCAGCATGATCGTAACCGGCGGTGACTGACAAGGAAGAGTGCCGTGCCTGTGATTGGACGTACCGTGGCTTAATGCCTTGTTCCAAGGCATGAGTAATTGAGGTGTGTCTAAGCCAGTGCGGAGTAGCAGCCCGAAACCTACTGGCTGCGGTGGGGTCGCTATCAGCTAAAAGTATCGCTGCTCGATGGAATATTTCCTTGCAAAGCAAGTAGATAGACTTTGAGGAGAGTCCGGAGTATGGGTTTCCTGACTTCTTTCTGAACGCGACGACGCCAGGAGTTGTTTCCTCAAAGGTAGGTAATTCAGGTAAGGAAAGTGACTTTCGGTAAAGCGAAAGTTCATAGATCAACTCAGGGGTTGCGATAATTTCAGCTTCCAAGTTTCCCTTACCGACAAGCTCGATGTACCAGCCCTCCTTTTCACGCCTAAAACTGCTCATTTTTAGAGCAGCAACGTCACCGATACGGGAAAAGGTGTGGTACATGAAAGCGAAAATCCAGCGTGCTCGGTAGTAAATCGCATCGTCCTTGGCCGTAGTCCTTGGAAGGTTGTCGATTGTCGTGATGATGGCCTGCCATTCAGTTGAATCGAAAGCCTTTCGGATCCGGTTTGTCTTGGCGCCTCTACGCTTGTAGGCGGCAGAGACGTGAACGGCGGGGTTGAACTTGGAGTATGGAGCCTCGCCCTCAGATTCAAGATTTTGAAGACGTGAGAACATCAGAGTTATCAATCTGATGGCATAGGCTCGACTCGATTCAGAGAGCGGTTTTCGAAAGGGGCTGTGGCGCCAGCCGTGGTGGGCTAGAAAGCCTGCATCAAACGGGCGTGGATTCAGTAGGAAAAGTGCATACTCCTGGATCTCCTGGGTTGTCACCTTCCGGAGCATGTCTGGTCGATACTCACGCGTGGCTTGAAGCCATAGCAGAAAACGACCCATCTCTTTACGATAAGCTCGTTGTGTGTTTTGTGAGTGGCCAGCAAAGCTGTTGAGTACAACGTCCAGGGCTTGGCTGTCCGTCGTAGGATACCTGGTGACTACGTCAACGAAGCGACTTGTGTCTAAAACAGCCGGGGATGATTCAATCCCGTGAGTCAGAGCTTCTTCCCCTGCCTCAATCACTTCGGATGTGGGATGTTCGCTCACCTCAAGGCTCCAAGTGCTTTCTCAATCTGAATGCGTCCGATCGTTGACCAGGGCTCTCCACTCGGTGTCTTTCGATTCCAACTCAGACCTGAGGTGTGAGGCATCGGGATCACTTTCAGCTCGAGATTGTGGACTTCAGACAGGGCCTTGAGCGCGTGGTGAGCTAGAGCGGGGTCAAACCGGAAGTCCTGCTTTTCAGCGACCTCAATGCACTCCAAGAGCCCAGATTTACCGAAGAACGGCTTTGCAGCAGTCAGGCCGACTAGCAGGAGCACGCGCGGCTTTACTGCTGCAATGAAATCAACAAGAAGAGGCATGCAGTTATCTTTCTCTGCGGTAGTTGGGCGTCGATTGTTCGGGGGACGGCAGCGGCAGATGTTTGCCCGACCGTAATCAGAACGATGAATCCCAAACTCTGCCATCACTTTGTCCAGGCGCTTTCCAGATGATCCAACGAAGCCTTCGCCGACGATAGCCTCGTCTTCACCAGGGGCCTCCCCTATCGCAAGCAAGCCTGCAGTCGGAGAGGGGGTTGGATGCACAATCTGGATCCGATTCACGCAGAGTGAAGGACAGCGGGAGCAATCATTCATGATCAGAATCCTTCAAGGCTGGGCGCCCAGAGCGTGATTGTCTGGATGCGAATTGGGTTAACTTCATTTTCTTGGTGAGATATTGGTCAATATGTAAGGAATGGGGAACGTCGGCACCAGTTAAGTAGCAGTGCAAGTAGGCGCTGAAGTCATCGATGGTTCTGAAGATGCCGACGAGATATCCCTGTTCTTTGAACATGATCAACCAGTCGATCTGATCTTCAGAAAGCCGGCCAATTGCGGACTTGGCCTCAACTGCAAAGCCTTTCCAGCGGCCAGATTCCATGTGGCAAAGTAGATCGGGTACGCCACTCCGTACGCCCATGGCACGCAAGCGACCCGCGGTTGCTTTGCTGCGTCCGCCACCGTTGGGAGGGTGATACATCCATCGAAGGATAGGGTGTGCTGCCTGAGACATGACGACGAGGGAGAAGCACGCGATCTGCAGGTCTTCTTCTTCCGAGCGCCGGCGGACTATCTTGGCGGGTTGGCCAGACGCAACAAGATCTCGATACTGCGCAAGGGTGATTCTGTCTGGTGGAGAGTCATTCATTTCACGTCCTTGCTCTTTCCGTTCTGTACGAAGAAGTTGTTTGCAGCGCTCTCGGGGAAGGTCTGGCGGCCGATGTATTCGAAGTCGATCTCGTACATGAGCTGCCCGTCTTCATCCAGGTATTTCCGGACAACCCAGCCCTCCTCCCCCTCCTCCAGGATCGAACCAACAGCACGGTCAGCACTGACACCATCACCGAGTTCGAATCGCCCACCAAGCTGGACTGACTCAGCAGGCTCCGGGCTTTGCTCAATCGACGCTGAAGGTTTGGGGGGTTTCGATGCCTTGGTGGCGGAACGCTCCTCCTTCAAGCCAGCGGCGATCGCTGCCGTGCATTGAGGTAGACCTTGGATAGCGCACTCGATGAGACGCGCCCTGTATTGGTCATCAAACTGGGTGTAGAGGTACTGGCGGCTGACCCCCAAGAACTGCGCGACGTTGATGATGCTCCAGCCTTTGATCTTCAGGATTGCCTCGAGGTTTTCCCGGGTTAGGCGTTGCGGCAGCGGTGACGTGGCATCTTTGTTGGTCATGCAGTCATCTCAAGAAGAATGGTGCTCCATGTGGTCCTGCGACTGGCTGTGAGTCACCGCAGTCGGCGGCCCTCGGGCGGGAGATCCCTTTCATAAGCCTGGTGCTAAGCGACACAGTTCAAAATTGAGTGACCGAGTGTCAGCCAGGTTGACACTTCTTGCGCCCCCGTCGGCCTGAAACCCGCGCCCCTCCTGGGTTGGGGCAGGCGCCTGGCACGGCTACCCCCGCTGTAGTTTTGACTTGTGGCCCATTATAAACCAACTACTTCCGATAACCAGAGTTATCTGCAATAACTCGCCAAAAAGATTACGTAAGTAACGTTATTCATAACCGTAACGGTTTATAATGCTTTGCATCGGTTCGCCGTGTGCCCCCCTCCGACGGAGCGGGCGTACTGGAGAGCCAGTGGAGCGGGAGTCAGCGCGTGATGCGCGTCGAAGAGGAGGCACAGCGGTATGGCTGCAGACGAAGTGGCAGGTGAAGTGCGGTACAGCCGGACGGAAGTGATGGCGAAGCTCGAGCCCATGCTTGCGAAGGCTAAGAACCGCCGAGAAAAGTCACTTTTTGCGGCTTCGGTGCTGTTCTTCGACTTCGGAGTGTTCCCCTCAGCGAAGAGTGTTCGCTCCTTCACGGAGCAAGGGAGCTTGAACGATATCCAAGGGGACCTACGTGAGTTCTGGGTGAGCACCAGGAGCGCGTTGTGTGCACGGGTGAAGGCGCCGTCGATTCCCCAGGAGCTGCTGGACCCCTTTGGGAATGCGCTGGAGTCGCTGTGGCTGAAGGCGGTAGAACGAGCTGATGCAACTTACGAACAGGCGCGGCAGGAGGCGGCTGAGCAGGTGAGGTCGGCCCAGGACTCCATTCGCGTGATTGAGGCTGTTTTAGAGTCCGCAAAGAGTCAGATCGAGGAGCTGCGGTCTGAGCTGCTGGAAGAAAGGCGAAGACGGGAAGCCTCAGAGGCTCAGGTTCTGATCGCGGAGGATCGCCTGCGGCAAAGTACAGAAGTCAGTGAAGGCCTTGAACGCGAGCTCGAGGAGGCCAGGGCCAGCTACCAGGGCCTGCAGGAACAGATGTCAGTTGAGGCTGAGGCAGCGAGGCTCGAACGTGATCGCTTGATTGACACACACCAGAAGGAGATAGCGGCTGCGGACGGCGCGAGAGTCTTTGCAGTGACGCAAATCGAAGCGGTACGTCAGGATCTTGAGAGAGCTACAAGAGCAACCGAGAGAGAGCGAGAAATTCGACAGGAGGAGGTTGGTC
>Ga0075163_10003228_pt1 | contig 21928 bp, 19 predicted proteins | sample JI1023141ADNA_FD_71478 | JGI IMG/M metagenome (GOLD analysis project Ga0075163, IMG submission 71478) | Wastewater effluent complex algal communities from Wisconsin, to seasonally profile nutrient transformation and Carbon sequestration -... | ecosystem: Engineered > WWTP > Effluent > Algae... | reverse complement strand
GACCGGTTCTGCACCGCGCAGCGCTTCGCGGCCTACCAGGCGGCGCTCGGCGATCGCTTCATCCCCCGGGTCCTCCCGGACGCGGCCGCCGACCCCGACCCGCCGCCATTCTTTAAAAGCGTCGTGGGCTGCCCGCACAGCGTGGTGACGGCGCACCTGATCGACGCGGCGGGCGAGCCGACCGCGGCGGCCCGCGACGAGATCCTCGCGTTCCTCGCGCGCCGCCTGCTGACAAAGAATTGCGCTACCGTCGGCGCGGACCCTGGACTCAACGCGAGGTGCCCGTGAACACCGTGCAGATCGTCGGTCGAAGCAGCTCACACTTCACGCGCGTGACCCTCGTGTTCGCGCACGAGCTCGGCCTCGCGGTCGAGCTGCTGCCGGTGTTCGACATGACCGTCGAGACGGCGGCCAACTACGGCGACAACCCGGCGCTCAAGATGCCGACGCTGCGCACGCCGGAGGGCCTGGTGTTCGGCGCGGAGAACATCTGCCGCACCCTCGCCGACCTCGCCGATTCCGCCGGCGCGCCGCGGCGCGTCGTCTGGCCGGAGCAACTGCGCGGACGCGTGGCCCGCAACGCGCAGGAGCTGGTGTGGCACGGCATGGCCGCGCAGGTGCAGCTCATCTTCGGCGTCGCGGTCGCCGGGCTCCCGGCCGACAACCTGTACTTCAAAAAGTGCCGCGAGGGCTTCGCGGGGGCGCTGCGCTGGCTCGACGCGCACGTGCCTGCGGTGCTGGAGTCCCTGCCGGCGCCGCGCGACGTCAGCCTGTTCGAGGTGACGCTGTTTTGTCTGGTCGAGCACGTCGCCACCCGCGGCACGATGGCGATGGACCCGTACCCGGCGCTGCTGAAGTTCGCCGACGAGTTTAGGGGCCGGCCCTCGGCGCAGCACACGACCTACAGGTTCGACGTCCCGCCCGCGACCTGAGAGGCCCGCCGATGTATCCGCTGACGCCGTTCCGATCCGCCGACGCCGACAAGATGCACGCGGTGATGCGCGCGTTCCCCCTCGCCACGATGATCTCGAGGTACGGGGGCGACGGCTGGCCGACGATCACGCAGGTGCCACTGGTGCTCCACGCCGATCGCGGCGCGCGCGGCACCTTGCTCGGGCACTTCGACGGCAACAACCCACACGCGGCCGTCCTGCGCGGCGACGACAGGGTGACGTGCCTGTTCCACGGGCCCAATCACTACATGACGCCCTCGATCTACCCGACCGAACATTACCCCGGGTGGAACTACGTGACCGTCCGCGTCCACGCGCGGGCCCGGGTGATGACCGACCGCGAGCGCGTGCGCGCGCTGCTGTTCGAGCTCGCTGCGCTGCACGAGCCGCCGGACTCGGGCTACCGCCTGCGCGGCGAGCAGCGAAACTTCGAGCGCTTCCTGGACATGGTCGTCGGCTTCGAGCTGGAGATCGTCGAGGCCCGCGCGATCTTCAAGCTGGCGCAGGACAAGGGCAGGGAGTGCGCCGAGATCGCGGCGGTGCACCTGGCGAGGACGGCGCAAAAAGACACGCTCCCGCTGCTGCAGGCGCTTCTCTTTTCAGAGAAAGTCGGAAAAGATCCGGGCGACGTATGAGCGCTGTTCGCCCCGCACGCAGCCCCTGGCCCCGCCGGCTCATGAAGGCGGCGGTGGTGCTGTCCCTGCTCGTCGCGGTCGGCTGTGTCGTGATCGCGTGGTTCATCGCCGGGCGCGTGGGCGCCTCGTTCGCGGTGCCGCAGCCGGCGCGACCGGACGACATCGAGATCGTCGCCGTCGAGGGCGACGTCATCCGCTACCGCGACACCCGCCCCGACGTCGGCCCCGCGGACGTCGGGCGCATGGCGCTGCGGCTGCTCGGGGGCGGCTGGGTGTACACGGCCGACGATGTCACGATCGCGGACGGCGTGGCGACGCGGCGCATCGAGAAGATCGACGGCGCCCCGCCGAAGCCCGGCGACCTCGCGCAGCTCGACCTGTCGTACTTCCCCGCGAACCCGAAGAGCGGCCTCGGCCTCGAATATGAGCAGGTGACATATCCGGGCCCGCTCGGCGACTATCCGGCGTGGTATGTCCCGGGCACCAATTCGACCTGGCTGATCTACACCCACGGGCGCGGCTCGACGCTGCGCGAGGGCCTGCGGGTCCTGGAGGTCGCCCACCGCGCCGGCCACCCCGGGCTGCTGATCAGCTACCGCAACGACGAGGGCGCCCCGCGCGGCGACGGCGTGGCCAAGTTCGGCGTCGACGAATGGCAGGACCTCGAGGCCGCGATCGCCTACGCGCGCCAGCGCGGCGCCACCGGCGTGATCCTCGGCGCCGGCAGCATGGGCGGGGCGATCTCGCTGTCGCTGTTCGAACACGGCTCGCCCGAGGCGAGGGCGGTCCGCGGGGTCCTCCTCGACTCGCCCGCGCTCGACGTCCGCCGCCAGTCGCGGGCCAGCGCCACGGCGATGGGTGTGCCGGGCCTGGTCGCCGAGCTCGGCTTTTTGCTCGCGGCGTGGCGCTATGGCCTCGACTGGGAGGGGATGGACTACCTGTCCGCGGTCGACGAGGTCACGGTGCCGGTGCTGGTGCTCCACGGCGACGCGGACGCGCTGATCTCGGTGGAGGTGAACCGCCCGGTGTTCGACGCGCTGACGAAGCAGGGCAACGCGACGATCGAGATCGTTCCGGGGGCCCATCATCTGGGCATCTGGAACCGCGACCGCGCCGGCTTCGACCGCAAGGTGTCGCAATTCTTCGCGCGGGTCGCCGGGGCCGCGGGGCCATGAGGCGTCGATGCCCTCCGTGTCCCGCTGCACGGCCACCGCCTCCGCGATGGGGACGATGGTGAGGGAGTTGTCACGACTGCTCTGGACGGCGCGGCCGCGCGCGCCGGGCCGCCTTGTTGCCAGACGCGGCGTACCCCGCTAAAAGGGCGCCATGACTTACACGGGTTTCTCCTGGGCCGCTTCGGCGCTGGTGCTGGTGCTCGCGGCCGGCTGCAACGGCGGTCACGACGTCACCGGCAACGTGATCACGGCGGCGGACGCCAGCGACTCGCAGGCGAGCGCGCCGATGACGACGAAGGACCCGACCGGCGCCGATCCGACCGGCGACGAGCCGACGACCGGCGGCGAGACGGGCGACGGCGGGACCACGGGCGAGGTGGACCCGCCGGCGACGCGCGAGGCGTGCGAGCTCTACCTCGCGTGCCTCTCGGCGACCCAGCCGGAGATCCTTCCGAGCGCGCAGGCCGGCTACGGCGAGAACGGGACCTGCTGGATGGGCACGCTCGTGGAGCAGCAGCAATGCATCGACGCCTGTCAGACCGGGCTCGAGAAGCAGCACGAGTCCTACCCGGCCGAGCAGAAGTGTTATCTATGCCAGGACGACGCCGACTGTCCGGCCACCGATGCCTGTCTGGCGGGCGAGTGCCGGCCGAAGACCTGCGGCGACATGGAAGTGCAGGCCCCCGAGATCTGCGACGGACCGTATTGTGACGACGACTGCCGCGGCCCCGCGGCCTGCACGCCGCTCAACAACGTCGGCTGCGAGAAGGACCAGTTCTGCGAGATCGACGGCGACGGCGACGAGGTCTGCGTGCCGATCAAGCCCGGCACGGTCCTGCAAAAGGAGGGCGACGCCTGCAACGCCGACCCGAACGAGATCTGCGCGCCCGGCCTGTTCTGCATGAACCAGGAGCAGTTCGCCGCGTGCCCGACCCCGTTCTGCTGCATCCGCTACTGCGACACCAACGCGTTCACCGAATGCCCGGGCGACAGCTTCTGCATCGAGCTCGAGTACGTCGACAAGAACGTGTCCGCCACGGAGCTGCAGGCGTACCTCGGCGTCTGCTACGGCGGCTCGTGAGCCGCGGCGCCATCGGGCGTCGTCTCAGCGGTCGCTCAATCGTTGCAGGTCCTCGGAGTAGCGCGCGCCGTGCACGGTGAGCTGCGCGGCGGCGTCGTCGATCTCGCGCAGGTCCTCCGGCGCCAGCGCGATCGCGGCGGCGGCGATGTTCTCCTCCAGGCGCGTCGCCCGGGTGGTCCCGGGGATCGGCACGATCCACGGCCTCTGCGCCAGCAGCCACGCCAGCGCGATCTGGGCCGGCGTCGCCTGCTTGCGGGCCGCGACCGCGCCGAGCAGGTCGACGAAGGCCTGGTTGGCGCGCAGCGCCTCCGGCGTGAAGCGCGGGAGGATGCCGCGAAGATCGCCGCCGGCGAAGGTGGTGGCTGCATCCATCTTGCCGGTCAGGAACCCCCGGCCCAGCGGGCTGAACGGCACGAAGCCGATGCCGAGCTGCTCGAGGGTCGGCAACACCTCCGCCTCGGGGTCCCGCGTCCACAGCGAATACTCGCTCTGCACCGCCGTGACCGGCTGGACCGCGTGCGCGCGCCGGATGGTCCGCGCCCCGGCCTCGGACAGGCCGAAGTGCTTGACCTTGCCCTGCGCGATCAGGTCCTTCACGGCGCCGGCGACGTCCTCGATCGGGACCTCGAGGTCGACGCGGTGCTGATAAAACAGGTCGATGGCGTCGATCTTGAGGCGCCGCAGCGAGGCCTCGGCGACCTCTTTAATATGCTCGGGTCGGCTGTCGAGGCCGCTCCCCCGCGCCCCGGGCGCGGCGCCGGGCTTGAACCCGAACTTGGTGGCGATCACGACCCGCTCGCGGACCGGCGCGAGCGCCTCGCCGACCAGCTCCTCGTTGGTGAACGGGCCGTAGACCTCGGCGGTGTCGAAGAAGGTGACGCCGCGATCGACGGCGGTCCGCAGCAGCGAGATCATCGCGCGCCGGTCCGCGGGCGGACCGTAGCCATGGCTCATCCCCATGCAGCCGAGGCCGATGGCCGAGACCTCGAGATTACCCAGTCGACGTGTCTGCATGTCGGTGTGCCCTCGCGGCAGACTACGCCCGCGAGCGCGCCGGGAGCAACAGCGCGACGCGGATGCGGCTGTTGATGACGATGGTGCCGTCACGGCGCCGCGGGCTCGCGCCTTCGGACCGCGTACAGCGCTTGCGGGCGGGCGACGCCGCGGAGGGTGTGGTCGCCGAGCGGGACGAGGCGCGCGTGCAGCCCGGGGACCGCGTCGGCGAGGGCCTGCGACACGAGGATGTCCTGGCCGAGCGGGCGGCACATCGCCGACATGCGCGCGGCCTCGTTGACGGCGGGGCCGATGACGGTAAAGTCGAGGCGGTCGACGCCGCCGATGTTGCCGTAGGAGACCTCGCCGAGGTGGAGCGCGAGGTAGGCCCCGGTCGCGGGCAGGCCGGCGGCGGTGCGTCGGGCGCGGACCTCGTCGATCGCGTCGAGGGCGGCCCCGGCGGCCGCGAGGGCGCGGCGACCGGCCTGCGCCGCGTCGTCGCCGACCGGGAAGATCGCCAGGATGCCGTCGCCGATGAACTTCAAGACCGTGCCGCCGTGGGCGTGGATCGCCGCGACCTGCGGGTCGGCGCAGTCGTCGAGCAGCGGCAGCACGCGCGCGGCGCCGTGCTCGTCGACGATGCGGGTGAAGCCCTCGAGGTCGCTCAGCCACACGACGGCCCGGATGCGCTCGGCGACGCCGCGGTCGATCGCGCCGCGGAGCACGCGATCGCCCGCGTCGGCGCCGAGGTACGTCGACAGCAGCGTCCGCGTGATCTGGCGGACCACGCTCGTCAGCAGCGTGGTCGCGACGAACGGCACGACCGCCTCGATCAGCGCGATGTCCTCGTCCGCGAAGCCGCCCGGCGCGTCGGTGGCCCACGACGAGAACACGCAGTCGAGCTCGCCCATCTTGACCGCGTCGCCGAGCCGCTGCACGCACGCGAGGTAGTCGGTCACGCCCTCCGCCACCAGCTCCTCGAGCACCGGGAACGGGTAATGGCCGTCGGGCGGCGGATAACGGAAGCGATACGACGCGCGGCCCTCGGTCAGCAGCGGGTGGAACGGGCTGTTGACCCACGGCGCCGCCGTCGGCCCCGCGCCCTCGCGCGCGAACTCCGAGACCTCGACGCCGACGTCGGGGGTCCAGCGGAACACGTGTCCGCCGACGAGCGGGTGGAGCGTGTCGACGCCGAGGCGGAGGCGTCGCAGCGGCACGCCGGCGGCGACGAGCCGCTCGCAGACCTCGCGGACGACCTCGGCCTCCGGCGTGCCGGCCAGCGCGTGCTCGGTGACGGCGCGCGAGATCTCGAGGAGCGGCCGGTCGCGCGCGGTCATGCGGGCGCGGATACCTTGGCACCCGGGGGCCCGCGCAGGCAAGCCCGGGGACCGTCGCCCATGCGCTCACGGTCCGACGTAGCGGGCGCGCGGGCGCAGCAGGAAGCCGGCGGCGCGCTGCTCGAGGGCGTGGGCGAGCCAGCCGGCGGCGCGCCCGACCGCGAAGATCGCCGCGCTGGTGCGGGGCGGGAGGCCGAGCGCGGCGCCGGTCGAGGCGAGGCCCATGTCGAGGCTCGGCGGCTCGCGCCCCGCCTCGCGCATCGCCGCGACGATCGCCTGGATCGCGCGCAGCCGCGGGCTTCGTGGCGCGTGCTCGCCGGCGGCGGCGAGCAGCAGGGCGCCGCGCGGGTCGCCGGCGGGGTAGAGCGGGTGGCCGAAGCCCGGGACCTCCTCGCCGCGGCGGGCCCGGTCGTGCACGACCTCGCGGGCGCGCTCGGGGCGGCCGACCGCGCCGATCAGCGCCTCCACGCGCTCGACGACGCCGCCGTGGCGCGGGCCGGACAGCGCGGCCAGGCCGGCGCTGACGCAGGCGTACAGGTCGGCGCCGGCCGAGGCGGCGACGCGGACCGCGAAGGCCGAGGCGTTGAGCTCGTGGTCGGCGCAGAGGACCAGCGCGCGGTTCATCAGGGCTCGCGCGCGCGGGGTCGCCGTGACGCCGAGGGACACCAGCAGCGCGCCGGCGACGTCGGGCTCGGACCAGGCGAGGCGGACCTGCGCCGCGTCGAGGCCGGCGCCCGCGAGCGCGGCCATGCGGAAGATCAGGGCGCGTGCGCGGGCCGTCTCGGGCCCGGTCGCCGCGTCGAAGCGCCCGGGGTCGGCGGCGCCGAGGGCCGGCACCGCGAGCGCGAGGGTCAGCAGCGGCGGCGCGGCCGCGGGCAGCAGGGCGGTCAGCGACGCGACGCGCACGCCGACGCCCGCGACCTGCCACCGCGGCTCCGACCCGGGCAACACGCCCGACCACAGCAGCTCGGCGACCGCCTCGAACCCGGTCGTCGCGGCCAGGTCCGCCGCGGCGTGCCCGCGGTAGCGCGGACCCGCGGGGTCGATCGCGGTCAGGGCCGACTCGAGCACCGGCTCGCCCCAGCGCAGCGCGCCCGCGGCGACCGCCCCGTGGCCCGCGCGGGCGTCGTGGCGGGCCTTGAGCCGCTCGAGGTCCTCGCGGTTGTAACGGCGCCCGCGTCCCGCCCCGAGCGGCTCGCTGCGGACCAGGCCGCGGCTCGCGTAGGCGTAGAGGGTCTCGCGCTTGACGCCGAGCAGCGCGGCCGCCTCGCGCCCGGACAGGAAGCTCGCGCCCGCCCCGGGCTCGCGGTCGTCGGTGGTCACGGGCCGCAAGTTAGTACATGCGGATGAACTTGGCACGAGGCCCGGCGATATGCGCGGGCGGACGACGCGGCGGTGACGGTCGGGCCGAGGCCGGGCCCCGCCGGGCCTGAAAGTGACGACATATGCCCTCTCGGGCGATGAACCAATGAATGTTATGACATGCCTCCGAGGACATGTCCTGCGCGCCAGGTTTGGTATGCGCGAGCCCGGCCCTCGGTGGCGCTGATGAGCGCGTGCCGAGCATGCGCCTGAGATGCCCGAGATCACGCTCGACGTCTGGCGCGAGCACCCGGGCCTTCAGGCCCTCCTCGACGCCGACACCTGGGCCGAGCGGGCCCGCACCCCGCGGTGACGCCACGCCGCCCCTCGCGCCAATACCGGCCAGGGCGCACTCGCAGCCCCACTTTCGTTGTCGGATCGGCCGGCCCCGCGTAGATATGCGGCTCCATGAGCCCCACGCTGATCTCCCTCGCGCTCCTGTCCGCTCCCATCGCCAGCACCCCGCCCGCGGCCCCCGGCGAGCCGACCACGGTGCAGTCGCGCTACGGCGTCGGCCTCCCGGACGCCCCCGTCGCCAAGCCCACGACCGCCACCCCCACGCCCGACCCGCCGGTCGCCGCCAAGCCCGAGCCCGACACTGGCTGGCGCCTGAACCCGCCCGGCCGCTGGTACGCCCTGCGGGCCACCGCCGAGCTCGGCTTCGTCGGCGTCATGAAGCACGGCATCCAGTTCGGACAGCAGGGCACCTACTTCGACTTCCGCAACCAGGGCGGCCAGGACGTGTTGTTCCCGTTCTTCCGCTTCACCGGCGAGTTCGCGATCAAGGACCGCCACAGCCTGATCTTCCTGATCCAGCCGCTCAAGCTCAAGTCCTCCGCCACCATCGACACCGACGTCCAGGTCGACGGCACCCGCTTCGCCGCCGGCACCCCGATGGCCTTCAAGTACGACTTCGGCTTCTACCGCTTCGGCTATATGTACGACCTGCTCAAGCACCCCGAGCAGGAGCTCGGCGTCGGCGTCGCCCTGCAGATCCGCAACGCCACCATCGACTTCGCCTCCCGCGACGGGGAGCTCCTGGCCACCAACCGCAACATCGGCGTGGTCCCGCTGCTCAAGCTGCGCGGCCGCTGGACCCCGCGCCGCGGCCAGGGCTTCTGGCTCGGCACCGAGATCGACGGCGCCTACATCCGCGGCAAGGTCATCAGCGGCACCCGCGACTACTTCGAGGGCGCCCTCGTCGACGCCTCGCTGCGCGCCGGCTTCAAGGTCCCGCGCGCCGGCGACGTCTTCGTCAACGTCCGCTACGTCGGCGGTGGCGCCCGGGGCACCGACAGCAGCCCGCGCGACGGCACCGACGGCTTCGCCGAGAACTGGCTGCACACCATGGCCCTGAGCCTCGGCCTCTATATTCGTTGATCACCGCTTGTCGCCCAGAACCACCCGCACCGCGAGGGCGGAAGGGGCCGTCTGTATGTATTGACGACGCGGACGCTGGTCAGCCGGGGACGACGTGAAGCGGGGGCAGATCGATCGCCAGGATGCCGTAGATGAGGTTGCCGCTGCCGTTCCCGGGGTCTCCGAAGTCGAGGAGCAGGACCGCCCTGTGCTCGCCCGGCGAGAGATAGACCGACGAGGTGGCGGCGAGGCGCAGCGACTGGCCTGGAGCGAGCTCGAGCGGTTTCTCCTTGCCGGTACCGTGGCGTCGCGGTGGGTCGACCCACTCGAGCGCGGTCGGGGTGATGTCGACCCACTGCGGGCTGCTGCGCTCCGCGGCGGGCGGCGCCGACGGTGAGACCAGGAGCTGGATCGTGAGGTCGCCGGATGACGAGGTGGGGCTATGGACCGTGATCGGGTCGCGGCCCTTGTTGCGCAGCGTGAACTCGAACGCGAGCGGTTCACGCGCGGACGTGGTCGGAGCCCGCCACCGGGCCTCGCCGCTCAGGACCTCGCGCGGGCTCGCGTAGGCCTCGTCGATGAGCTTGTTGAAGGTATCCATGACCGGGAGCGCCTCCGGCGGCAGGTCACCGATGGGCCAGGTCACCGCCCGGTGCGGCCCGCGGTACTCGCCGACCATGACGTGGACCGTGTGCTGCTCCGGCTTGAGCACCTTCAGATCGGGCGTGTCCCAGATCTTCTGCTGCTCGATCAGCGCGCGAAATGCACGGACACGCGCCGGCCCGAGGTCGTGCACGTAGCTCCCGATCTCCGGCCCCCTGCGCAGGACTCCGGGGACGTCGAGGTGAAAGGTGCCGTCCTGCGTGAAATATGCCCCGAGCGGCATGCGCCAGTTGCCGGGGAAGTTTTGATGGATGCGTAACGGCCACAGTAGATCTTTCATGACACGATCGCTCCTACTCCGACCGCAGCGGCCTGACGTCACCCACGACGCCTCCAGCCTGCGCTGCGAACCAGGCCCGGAACTCCTCGACGTGGCGCTGGAACACGCCCCTGCCCTTGTTCATGATGCTGTTCGGGGCGTTGGTCCAGATCCGCGAGCGGTGACACGCGCCGGCGGCATATTCGTCGTAGCACCCGATGAGGTGGCCGAACTCGTGGGCGCGCACGTATGGGCTCGTCTCTCCCCGCTCGGTCCACCAGGTGTTCGAATACCACCACAGGTCCGGCTTGCCCCAATTGATCGCGAGTGGCGCGCCGGCGAACAGGACGACGGCGCCGTGCCCGGCCCCCTGGACCGCCATGATGCGCAGCGGATACTTGCAGCAGCCGTTGCGCCCGCACTCACAGGTGCGGCCGCGCCTGCAGCCGACGCGGTGGAACGTGAACTGGTGGTCCCAGACGCCCTCGATCTCCCGCTTCCACTGCCGCCAGGTCGAGGCGCTCACCGGGCCGACGCCTGGCCCGCGGATGAAGTGCATCTTGCGACGAATCACCAGCGTCCCGCGGATTATCTCCCGCTCGTAGCACACGTCCCACTCGTAGCTCTTGCCGGTCTTCTCCCAAGCCTTACGCGCCTTGTCGAACACGTACTGCGGGGCGCGCCGCGGGAACGGGCCGATCTGGGTCGGGCCGACGTCGGGCGGGTTGCGAAACTCGAGGCCGTTGACGCTGCGGGCGGCCCCCGCGAGCGTACCCTGGACGGCCACGGCGGGGATCGTCACCTTGAAGTTCAGGCCGGGCCGCCAGCGCGAGATCCACTTCGCCTCGCCGCGGTCGCCGCGGAGCTCGACCGGCATGCTCTCCATCGGATAGTCGCGGCCGAGGTCGGTGCGCACGACGACCGCCTGGACGACCTGCCCGTCGTCGGCGCCGTCGGTCTTCACCGCCAGAGCGACCGGGTCGCCGCAGCACAGCTTCGGCTTCGACCACCGCATCTCGATCAGCTGCGCCCGGTCGGCGTTCGTACCCGCGGCCGCGGCGTTGACCTGCGTCTCCACGCCGGCCGCGTTGGCAGGCGAGCCGCTGTTTTGGACCATCATGTCGGTGAAGCGAAACACCGACTGGCCCTCGACCTTGACGTCGTGCGAGTAGCTGCGCGGGTAGGCCTTGCCCTTCACCTTCCCCGAGACCACCCCGCCCAGCGTGCCCGGCTCGTCCCCCGTGCTGGTCGAGAAGTGGCTCGACTTGAGCATGATCGGGTGCCCGTCGACGCGGACGCGCCGGCTGCCCTTCGCCGTGTGCCGCGAGAGCGCCGTGTTGACGTACGGCACCGGCACCGGGCCTCCGGGCGTCGGCGTCTTGCACACGTCGGGCGCCCCGATGCTCGAGCCCCCGCTGTCCTTGTGCACGACGGTGAGGTTGTTGATGATGACGGTCGCGGCCATGGAGCGCTCCTAGGCGGGCGTGAGGGTGAGGGCGGCGCGCACGCCGAGGTCGTTCATGGCGGCGACCAGGATACCGCCGGGGCCGGCGTAGCGGCGCGCGAAGGCCTGGGTCGCCCAGCCGAGCGCGAGCGGTACGAAGGCCGGCCCGAGGTCGCCGACGCTGTCGACCGGGTGCCACAGTTGCCAGCCTGTCGGCAGCGAGCCGAGCGCGCGCGGCTCGGCGAGGGTCCACTCGCGGACGCGCCAGCGCTCGCCGGTGTGGTCGACGATGACGCGGTGACAGGCGATCGCGGCGGGCTCGGCCACGAGCGCCCCCCGCAGCGCCCGGGTCAGCGCGGCCGCCTGCGACGGTCGCTGCGGGGTCCAGGCGCCGGGCTCCTGCTCGAGCGCGATCGCGGCGAGCCGCGCGAGCACAGGCGCCTGACGTCGCCGCGCCGACTCGGCGGTCTCGATCACCACCGCGGCCGCGCCCTCGCCGGGGATGATGCCGCCCGGTCGGTCGCCGACGTGCAGGCGACCTTCGGCCAGCAAGACGTCGAGGTGGACGCTGTCGAGGTGCGACTCGAAGCCGGCGACGACCGCCACGTCGAGCTCGTCGCGGGCGAGGGCCTCGCACGCGCGGACCAGCGCCAGCGCGCCGCCGACCTGTCCTTGCGCGACGAGCTCGATCGATGCGTTGCCGGCGAGCTCGGCCCAGAGGTCGCCGAGGTCCGCGCGGAAGTCGGCCTCGCGCTCCGGGTCGACGCCGGCGCGCGTCGCCGGCGGCGTGGCGAGGAACAGCCCGACGCGCCGGCGGTGCCAGGTGTACGCGTAGAGCCCCGCCTGCCACAGGGCCTCGTGGATCACGGGTGAGCTGATCGCCACCGCCTTCTCGACCCACGCGGCGTCGCGCCCGTCCGCCGCGACCGCCCCTGCGGTCAGCGCCTCACCGGCGAAGCCGAAGTGCGGCCACAGCTTCAGCCGCGACACGCCGGCCCGCAGCGCCGCGCAGGTGGCCGGCGCCGTGGTGCCGACCGGCGTGTGCATGCCGGCCCCGGTGACGACGAAGTCGGGTTCAGTCATGCGGTGCTCCGGTGGCCTCGACCCGCACCCACTGCAGGTCGTCGAGGCGCACGTGGACCGAGATGCTGGCGCGCCAGGTGAGGTCGACGCGGACGGCCTCGGCGTCGACGTGGAGGGTGTCGAGGACGGTCGGCAGCTCGAGCACGCCCTGGCCGTCGTGGACAGCGACGCGCACCTGCATGCCCGGGAGGCGAAACGCCAGGACCTCGCCGCCCGGCCGGGCGCCGCGGACCTCGACCTCCTCCTCGCCGCGCAGCGGGGTGGGATAGACCTGATCGGGCGGCGCGACCTGGGCCCTGCGCGGGTCGGCGTCGAGCGGCGGCAGCGGCATGCGGTCGCGCAGCCACGCGGCGTCGAGGGTGCCGTGGAGGCCGCGACGCGGCTGCCAGTGCGGCGGGATCGGCCCGAAAGCGCGCGGCGGCGGGCGGTCGTCCGGCGACTCCAGGCGGTCCTGCGGGTCCTCCAGGTTCGGCAGCGGCGAGCCGGCGCGACAGCCGACCCGACCGACGCCGACCGGGTTCTCCTCGCAACCGGTCGGCGGTTGCGCGTCGAGGTCGGCGCCCCCGAACGCGTGCTCGTAGATCAGCGGGATCGCGGTGAACGGCTGCGGCGCGCCCGGCCTCAGGCCGAGCAGTCCTGGCGTCCACGTGCGGTCGCCGAGCACCGCGAGCTCCTTCGACCACGCGCCGACGCGAAACGACACCCATCCGGTCGTCTCGCCCGGCGCGCCCGGGTAGGCGTTGCCCGTCAGCAGCAGGTCGGGCCGCGGTTTGCCGAGCGTGATCTCACCGGCCGCCGCGAGGCTCGAGCGGATTGGGTCGCCGCGGTAGCGGTCGGCGAGGACGATGTCCGTGTCGGTCGCGACCAGCCGGTCGCCGAGGACGTGAAAGCTCGCCTTGACGACGATCAGCAGGTGCTCCTCGCCGTCAGCGTCGAGAAGCTGCTGCAGATGCACCCGGCAGCTCGTCCGATTGATCAGGCTGTACACCGCAGGTCGAAGCTAACGCAGGTGCCGCGCTCGCATCAACCGATGCTCTGCCAAGATGCGCCCGCCTGGTCCGTTCGCCGCGCGGTCCGGCGCGCCCGGAGAGCTTCTCCGCGCGATCCTGACCGCAACGAAGGCGCTCGAGTTCGGGAAGACCCTGTCGTCCTCGTCGTGTGCAGGTGTCGCCGAGTACCTGAACAGTGATGATATCGAGGAAGCGGTCAAGTCGGCGCCGGGCCAGGTCGTGACGAGCTGGCTCGAGGGGCAGGCGATGGATCGAAGGAAGTATGGTGTATATCGAACATGTATGGCTAAATAGATTGTCGGGTGCCCTGCTGTGGGGCACGGCGGCGGTGTTCTTTCTCGGAAACCACAGTAGTCCGCCGACCACCGGGGCCGACTGCGGCGAGCAGCGCATCATCTTCGCCAGGACGACGCCTTCACCCCTCCCCGTAACCCCCCGGAATCCTTTGGAACGCAGCCGGACGGCGGAAGGGGAGGGGAACGGGAGAGGTGGATTGTCGAATCAACGTTGATCCACGGCGACGGCGGCATCAAGCTGCTCGCCAGGAGGAACGACGATGGACACGAAGATGGCGACGAGCGGGCTCGAGGGCGTGGTGGTGGCGGAGACCCGGCTGAGCGAGGTCGACGGCGAGCGCGGGCGGCTCGTCGTCGCCGGCCACGACATCGAGCGCCTCGCCGGCGCCGTCACGTTCGAGGACGTCGCGGCGCTGCTGTGGTCGGGCGCGCTGCCCGACGCGGCGGGCCGCGAGGACGTCCGGCGGGCGCTCGCCGAGGGCCGGGTCGCCGCGTTCGAGCGGCTCGCGGGCAGCGGTGACGCGCTGAGGCTCGCGGACGGCATGGACGCGCTGCGGGCCGCGACGGCGCACCTGTCGGCGCAGGCCGGCTTCGACGCGCCGGCGCGGCTGGCCGGCGCGGTCGCGGTCCACGTCGCCGCGTGGGCGCGGGTGCGCGGCGGCGGGCGGCCGATCGCGCCGGACCCGGGCCTGTCGCACGCGGCCGACTATCTGCGCATGCTCGAGGGCGCGGCCCCGGACGCCGCGCGGGTGGCGGGCCTCGAGGCCTACCTCGTCACGGTCGCCGACCACGGCATGAACGCCTCGACCTTCGCGGCGCGGGTGGTGACCTCGACCGGATCCGACGCGGTCTCGGCGATCGTCGCGGCGATCGGCGCGCTCAAGGGGCCGCTGCACGGCGGCGCCCCCGGGCCCGTGCTCGACATGCTCGACGCGATCGGCGAGCCCGGCCGCGCCGCCGCGTGGATCGACGCCGAGCTCGCCGCGGGCCGCAGGATCATGGGCATGGGCCACCGCATCTACCGCGTCCGCGACCCGCGGGCCGCGGTGCTCGAGCGCGCGATCGCGGCGCTCGAGCAGGCGGGCGCGTCGACCGGGCGCCTCGCGCTCGCCCGCGCCGTCGAGCGCGCGGCCGAGGGCGCCCTGCGGGCCAAATATCCCGGCCGCCCGCTCGCCGCCAACGTCGAGTTCTATACGGCGGTGCTGCTCGACACCGTCGGCATCGACCGCGCCGCGTTCGCGCCGACCTTCGCCGTCGGTCGCGTCGCCGGCTGGGCGGCCCACGTGCTCGAGCAGCGCGAGACCGGGCGCCTGATCCGCCCGGCGTCGCGCTACGTCGGGCCCGCGCCGGCGTGACGGACGCGTCGGCCCTCACTCGCCGTTCAGATCGGGTCGCAGGTCGTCACGGTCGCGACCCACAGCTGCTCGCCGTGCGCGCTCAGGGCGTACGCGCCGGGGCCGGTCACCCGCACCTCGTAGGTGTGGCTCGGCGTGCCCGCCTCGCCGACGTGGACCCACTTGGCGTCACCGTCGGAGTCGGCGACGATCAGCCAGGTGCGCTCCAGCGAGGCGTCGGGGCCGTCGACGCCGCGGGTGCCGCCCGCGATGAGGAAGGTGTCGGTGGCCGGGTCGTGGGCGAGGGCGGTGGCGTTGCTTTCGGGGCCCTGCTGATATTTGCTGGCGCCGACGGACTTCCCGTCGCCGTCGATCCGGGCGAGGAAGGCGGCGTCGACGGTGGAGGTCAGGACGGCGAAGCCGCCGTCGGGCAGGGCGACGACGTCGCGCGGCCAGCCGATGTCGGCGAGGCTCATCTCCCACACGAGCGCGCCGGCGTCGTCGGTCCGGATCACGCGGACGGCGTCGGGGGCCGCGGTGACCTGGACGACGCCGCCGTCGGCCAGGACGTCCATCGCGCCGAGCGACCAGTTGATCGCGATGTCGAGGTCGGGCTGCAGCGGATATTGCGTGGCCCACACGGTCTCGCCGGCGTCGTCGATATGCAGCAGCCGCAGCGCCTGGTCGCTGCCCGGGACGCCGTCGTCGGTCGACACGAAGAAGCCGCCGGCCGGGTGCACGCGGGCGTCGACGTGGGCCCACACGTTGGCGTGCGCCGGGCCGAGCTCGCGCGACCAGATCGGCTCGCCGTCGGCGTCGACGCGGCCCATCCACAGCGCACGACCGGTCTCGTGCTCGTCGCTCGAGATCGTGCCGAACGCGAACACCCCGTCGCCGACCGGCGCGACCTCGGTGACGAACAGGCCGGCGCCCGGCACCGTCTCCGACTTCTCCCAGGTGACCTCGCCCCCGCCGACGCGGGCGAGGCCGCTCGTCGTCGGGGTGCCGCCGAGCAGGAGGTGGTCCGCAGCGACCGCGAGGCCCATCGCCGGGGTGCGCCCGGGGCTGTCGACGGCGAGCTCGAACTGCCAGCACGTGGGCGCGTCCGGCTCGCCGGTGGTCATGCTCGCGGTCGTCGTGCCCTCGTCGCCGGCCGTCGAAACGTCACCGGCCTCGGTCGGATCGGGCTCCTGGGCGTCCGTGCCGCCGCTGCTGCCCGGATCCATCGAGGCGGCGGTGATATCGCCGGCGCTCGTGCCGGCGTCGTCGTGATCGGCGCTCGAGTCGCTCGCGTCGCCCGAGTCGGCGACGGGCCCGCAGGCGGCGAGCACGAGCAGCACGGTCACACCATTGCGCGATAAGTAAGTCATGACGCCGCCCTTGCAAGCGAGCTGCCAGCGGCCGAACGCGCGGCCAGGGCGGGTCCTGCGGGCCGCGGCGCGCGCGGACGCGACAGCCCTGTCAGGTGCGACAGAGCGCCCGCGGATCCGCGGACATGCGACGAACCCGTGGGCCGCGAAGTCCGCCGTGCGTCGGCCCGCTGGTCCGCAGGTAGCATGGCGTGATGCTGCCTCGCCTGCGCGTCCCGGCGGCATCCACGCTTGCTCGCGGCGCCCCGACGGACGCGCGCTGGACGACCACCACGAGCCCCGAACCCATGCTCAAGAAGATCATCGATCGACCGCTGGACTTCACGCTCTGGAGGAGCGACGACGGCTACATCCTGTCCGTCTTCGTCGAGCACGGCGTCGTCGCCGGCGAGCTCAGCATCCTCCTCGATCCCGACGAGGCCGACGCGTTGCTGGCAAACACGGGCCTCCTCGAGCGCAAGGCCGGCGCCGTCAGGGACAGCCCGGGCGCCTTCGCGGACGAGGCGGTCGAGCGGACGCGCTTCGAGTGAGGTGACCCCGTTCACCGCGGCAGGCCGGCGATCAGATCGTCGGCGACGCCCATGCGCACGATCGCCTCGCGCTCGACGCCGCCGACCTGCAGGTGCAAGAGCACGGTGCCCTTGGCCCGGTCCGGGACCTGCACCGCCGAATTCATCAACAGGCCGCGAACCCGCGCCCACAGCGTCGTCGTCGTCGTCGCGGCGAGCGGGCCGTGCGAGGGCGTGCCGCCGCTGTAGCGCCCCGTCGAGCTCTGGTGAGGTTGCACCGGGTCGAAGGTGTAATGCGCGTCGACGCCGACCGCGTCGATGGTCCAGCGGTTCGCGCTGCCGTCGCTCACGAGGAGCTGCCAGGGACCGGCGGGCGGGGCTTCGGGGAGTTCGGGCACGGGGGCTCCTGCGGGAGAGATGAGATCGATGCTACTCGAGCAGGGCGATCATTCGCCGGCGCTGCGCCTCGTCGGGCAGGCGCCGGCGCCCGGCGCCCATGTTGTCGGCCATATGTTGAGGTGGCGCAGTGGGTGGCATCGTCGTGGTCGTCGACCCGGCCGCCGCGTCGCGCACGCCCGGCCGGGCCTGTCCGCCGCGACAGGCGAGCCCGGTCGCCGCGACCGCCACACCGACCAGCTTGCGACGGCTGAGCACCGCGCGAGTATAGCCCGCGCTTGCGTTCGCCGGCGGGCCGGTGCACCGTCGCCCCCATGATGCGAATGCGCAGCACGCGGCGAGCTCGATGCACCCTCCCGGCGCGCCACCTGGGCGCCGCGCTCGCGCTGCTGGCCGCGTGCGGCGGTGACCACGGGCCGCAGCTCGCCACGATCACCGCCGGCGATCCGACCGGCGCGGGCGACGAGGCCCCGGACGCGTCCTCCGGGGCCCCGACGACCGCGGGCGACCCGTCCGCGCCGACGGGCGAGTCGACGGCCGACGCATCCGCGACCACCGCAGTCGGCGCGGACACCTCGAGCACCGATGTGACCACGGGCCCGTCCGCGACCGACACGGGCGCGACCACCACGCCGCTGCCGCCGGCGACCTGCGGCGACGGTGCGCTCGACGACGGCGAGGAGTGCGACGACGGCGACGGCGACGACAGTGACGCGTGCACCAGCCTGTGCAGGCCGCCGGCCTGCGACGACGGGATCCACAGCGGGGACGAGAGCGCGGTCGACTGCGGCGGGAGCTGCGACGGCTGCGACGACGGCGGCGCGTGCGTCGACGACGACGACTGCGCGAGCGGGGCGTGTGAGCTGGGGGTGTGCGCGGCGGTCGCGTGCGCGACGTGGACCCGGCAGTGGGGCACCGCGAGCTCCGACTTCGGGCGCGGCATCGCCGTCGACGGGGACGACGGCGTCGTCGTGTCCGGCAGCGTCGGGCCGGACGGCAGCGTCAAGAAGTTCGACGTCGACGGCGACGAGCTGTGGTCGGACGTGCTGGACAGCGGCGAGATCGACCTGCTCTCGCGGGTGGCGATCGACAGCGCCGGCAACGCGGTGGTGACCGGGCTGACCAAGGCCAGCCTCGAGGGCCAGGTGTGGATCGGGCACGACGACGCGGTCCTGATCAAATACGCGCCCGGCGGCGAGAAGCTGTGGGTCCGTCAGTTCGGCACGATCCCCGACGACCGCGCCATGGGCGTCGACTTCGACGCGGCCGACAACATCGTCGTGGTCGGCTCGACCTACGGCGGCCTCGACGGCAACGTCGCGGCCGGCTCCGAGGACCTGTACGTCGCCAAGTTCGACCCCCAGGGCGCGAAGATGTGGACGCGTCAGCTCGGCACCGGCAAGTACGACAGCGCGTGGGACGTCGCGGTCGGGCCCGACGGCGGCATCGCGGTCGTCGGCGCCAGCGACGGCGCGTTCGACGGGCACACCTCGGCCGGGTTCCAGGACGCGATCGTGATCAAGTTCTCGGCCAACGGCACCAAGCAGTGGAGCCACATGTTCGGCACCGACTCGTGGGACATCGCGTCCGCGGTGGCAATTGATAAGGACAACGCCGTGATCGTCGTCAGCAACGTCGCCGGAAGCGTCGACGGCAACGAGTTCTTCGGCCAGACCGACGTGCTCGTCAGCAAGTTCGCCGCCGACGGCGGCAAGCTGTGGTCGCGCCAGATCGGCGGGCCGCTGACCGAGGGCAGCCGCGGCGTGCTCGTGGACGCCGCGGGCGACATCTTCGTCGGCGGTCAGACCGAGTCCACCTTCGACGGCAACACGAGCGCGGGCGGGCGCGACATCTTCATCACCAGGTTCAACGCCGCCGGGACCAAGCAGTGGACGCAGCAGTTCGGCAGCGCGCTCACCGATGACGGCGGCGTGATGGCGATGACCTCCAAGGGCGCGCTCGTCGTGGTCGGCAACACGCTCGGGCAGCTCGAGGGTCCGCAGCAGGGCGGCGGCGACATCATCGCCGTGGTCCGCTGCGCCCCGTGAGCGCCGGGCGGCGCCCGCCGGGTGCCCGTCGATCAGGTCGGGCGGGCGTCGCTGCGCGTCGACCTGCGCCGCGGACGGAGGCCCAGCGCGGCCAGACCCAGCAGCGAGCCGAGCCCGCCCGCGTCGGTCTGTCCGCGACAACCACAGCCCGCGTCCGAGTCCGCGCCGCCGCTGGCGCTGGCGCTGTCGCTGGCGCTGTCGCTGCCGCTGTTCACGTCGGTGCCGCCCGGTCCGCCCTCGGTCGGGCCGCCGCCGGTCGGGGTCGAGCCGCCGGTGCCGGCGCTGGCGTCGTCGCCGGTGCCCGTCGCGCTGCCGCCTCCGCCGGTGCCCGCGGTGGCGCTCGCCCCGGTCTCGCCCGCGGTGGCGCTCGCATCGGTGGCCGAGGCGGTGACGCTGCCGCCGGTGGTGCCGGCGGACGGGTCGGTGCCGGCGGACGGGTCGACGTCGGTGGACGCGTCGGTGCCGGCGGACGGGTCGGTGCCGGCGCTGGTCGTCCCCATCTCGGGGCCGTACGTGGTCTTGGTCGGCGCCGACGCGATCGTCAGGTCATTGACGCCGGCGCGGTACGCGATCACGGCGGTGTTCTCGTAGGTGCCATATGCATCGAGGTCGACCGTGACGCTGACGGCCCCGGCCTCGCCCTCGCCGAGGTTGCCGAGCGGCCAGGTGACGGTGCCGTTCGCGAACTGGCCGTTGTTGGTGGCGGACACGAAGGTCACGCCGGGCGGGAGCGTATCGGTGAGCACCGCCTCGAGCGCGGTCATCGCCCCGGTGTTCGTATAGACGATCTCGAAGGTCACCTTCGGGGTGTCGACGAAGTCCGGGGCCGTCTTGATCAGCTCGATGTCCGGGAGCCCCGCCGCCGTCGCGCACGGCGACTCGAACAGCGAGTTGAGGAACAGGCGCACGCCCTGGGTCTTGGGGTTCTTGGAGATCGGGAGGGCGACGTCGTACTCGTGGCCGCCGAGGTAGCTGACCTTGCCGGCGCCGAGGCAGCCGTCGCTGTCGGCCGGGCACACGCCGTCGAGGTAGCCGGTCATCCACACGTCGTTGACCCCGATCGGCGTCGCCTTCTGCGTGATCATCACGATGTCGCTGCCCTTGTAGCTCTCGCCCGGCGGCAGCGTGTAGGCCGGCTCGCTGCCCCCGACCGAGGCGAACGCGCCGTCGAGCTGCGCGTAGGACGAGTCCGCCTGATAATAGTCGTAGGCGTTCGGCTGCTGGCCGATCAAAAAGCCCTTGCTGGTCAGGAAGAAGCCGTGCGGCGCGAGGTTCTCGAACGCGTTGACGGCCTGACACTGGGCGTACAGGTGGGTCGGGTGGCCGAGGAACTCGCGCATCTCGGCGACCACGCCGGGGTTCTTCTGGGCGTCGGTGACGGCCCAGTGCATCGACATGAACTGACAGTAGACGGGGTCGGCGTCGGCGTCGAACAGCTTGCCGTCGTGGTGCACGTCGGGGCTGGGGCCGGACAGCTCGACGGGGTCGAGCATGTCGGGGCTGTTGTCGGGCCACAGCGGGTCGCCGGCCGAGTCGGGGATCTTGGCGGCGACCATGTACTTGCGCGCGATCTTCTGGTTGCCGTCGGCCATCATCGCGATGTTCGGCGCGACCAGCAGCGTGCGCGCGACGTCGCCGCTGAACGCGACGGTGCTCTGGTGGACCGTGGTCGCGACGTTCTTGGCCTGCCAGGCCTTGATCACCGGCATCGCGGCCGCGGCGTCGGCGGCGTCGATCACCCAGGGTCCGCCGCGATAGCCGTGCGAGGGGACCGCGGCGCCCGTGCGCACGTCGGTGCCGGCGGCCGTGAAGTCGGCGGCGCCGCTGGCCTTGCCGACCTTGATCACCCAGCGCACCGGCACGCCCTGACGCAGCAGCTCGTAGACCAGGCCGTAGGCCTCGAGCATGCCCATGTCCTGAAAGGTCGTGTCCATCGGCACGATCAGCGAGCCGGACGCGAAGTCGTCGGCGGCCGCGAGCCCGGGGGTCAGCGCGATCGTGGACGCGAGCGCCAGCGACGTACGAGTCGTTCTATTCATCGCCGGTAGAACCCGCCGGCGCGCCGGTTTCCAACGCCGGCCCGTCTTCGGTGCGAGCGTGGACGCCGGCCGCGTACATCGCCGGCGCGCGCGCGCAGGCTCGACCGGGCGCGGCGCCGGGGCGCGCTCGCCCGCGTCTCAGCCCAGGTTCGGGAAGAAGCGGTGGCCGAGGACCTCCGGCAGGGCGTACGCGGCGGTCAGCACGATCGCGCCGACGATCTGCTCGACGGCGTAGACCCCGGGGTGGTCGAGGTGCACGGTCTTCTCCGCGCCCGGCAGGCGCAGCCGGACGGTCCGCCGGGCGTGCGCGTGCTCGGGCCCGGCCTGGACCTCGTCGAGGTCGAGGAACCCGCGGCACTGCATCACGTCGAGCAGCCGCAGCACGAGCCCCGGCGGCGTCGCGCCGGTGCGCACCTGCGGCTGCGGGTCCTTGTAGTTGCGGCTGAAGAACAGCGTGACGACGCCGGCGCCGGAGATCGTCAGCTCCTGACGGCCGGCGCCGGTCCGCGACGAATAGAACGCGTACGACACCTCGACCTGCGCCAGCGCGGCGGCGTCGTGCAGGCCGAAGGGGACGGGCGG
>Ga0075163_10003227_pt1 | contig 21935 bp, 11 predicted proteins | sample JI1023141ADNA_FD_71478 | JGI IMG/M metagenome (GOLD analysis project Ga0075163, IMG submission 71478) | Wastewater effluent complex algal communities from Wisconsin, to seasonally profile nutrient transformation and Carbon sequestration -... | ecosystem: Engineered > WWTP > Effluent > Algae... | reverse complement strand
AGGCCGCCGAGGAACGCGCGGACGTCTCGCGCGGCGTAGTAGAGCGTCCGCCCATCGATGCCGGTGGCGATCCGGTGTCGAAGATCGTCGGCGAATTCGCGGAGGGTCGGTGTGGCCTGGCGGAGCGGCGTGACGGTCCGTTTCTCGCTCTGGAGCTTCTCGTCGGTGTCGAGGCTGGTGAGGGCCGTCATCGGGTTGCGGTGGTCCTCCTGCCGTGTCAGCTCCTGGACGCGGGCGCGGAGCTCGTCGAGCGCGCCGTCGAGGAGCTGCTTGTGGACCTCGAGGGCTTCCTTCTCCTTGCGCAGCGATTCGAGCTCGATCGCGGCGAGCCGGCGGGTGGCGAGCTCTCCCTCGGCTTTCGCCAAGTCGCCGCGAAGCATCGCCTGCTCCTCCAGCCAGGCCGAGCGCTCGCGCAGGAGCGCGGCGAGGCGCTCGCCGTCGCGGGCGTCCGGACGGTCGCGGAGCTGGCGGGCGAGCTCGTCGCGCTCGCGCTCGAGGTGGTTCATGTCGGCGAGGATGTGTTCTGGGGTCTTGTCGCCGAAGCGCCGATCCAGCTCGCGGCGCGCGTCGATCTCGGCCGCGTAGGCGTCGCGCTGGGCGCGGGCGTCGGCGAGCTGCCGCGCGATCGATCCAGCCTCGTGACGCAGCGTCTCGCTGCGTTCGGCGACTAGGCGATCGACCTTCTTCGCCAGAGCGGCCCGATCCTCGGCGAGGATGTCTTGCTCGGATTTCAGGTCGAGCTCGGTGGCCCGGAGGGTCCGCTCCTTCTCGGCGAGGGCCCCCGCCTGGGTTTCGAGGGCCGCGGCTTCGGCTTCGAGGACCGCGCGGCGGGCGCTCAGGTGCTTTTGTAGCTCTGCCTCGGCCCTCGCGCGTCGGTCCTGCAGCTCGGCGCCGAGGCTGGCCAGCCTGGTCTCCCGCGTGCTCGCGAGTTCGGCGCCGAGGGCGACGCGGGCGTCGGCGGCCGCCTGGATCCGTCGGGCGTCGTCCTGCGCCCACCTCGCGGCGCGCTCGTCGGCGGCCTTGCGGGCGGCCTCCTCGGCGGTGGCGTGCCTGGACGCGAGCTCCTGCGCGAGGCCGTCGCGTTCGTCGCGGAGGCGGGCGGCGTCGGACTCGACCGTGGCGAGGATGCGAAGCTTCTCGGCGAGGAAGCCGTGCTCGGCGTTGAGCTCGCGCTCGGTCAGGGCGGCGGACGTATCGCGGAGGTGGGCCTCGCGTGCGTCGAGCTCGGAGGAACGTCGATCGGCCGCGTGTTCGCGGGCGTCGCAAGCCTCGATGCGGCGCAGGAGCTCGGCCTCGGCGCCGTCGAGCTCGGTCTTGCGGGCGGCGAGCTGCTCGTCGGCGGCGCGCTTGGCCTGCCGGAGCGCATCTTCCTGCGCCCGCTTCTCGCCGGCGAGACGGTCCTCCTCGGCCCTGGCGGCGGCTTCGCGCTGCTTGGCCCGTTCGAAGTGGGTCCGTGCGTCCCGGAGCAGGGGTTCGACGCGACGCAGACACTCCGCGAGGGTCGGACCGAGCGGCTCGGGGGGGCATTCGACAGCGGGTCCGGGCTCGGCGGTCAGCGCTTCGATTTGGGCCCCTGCCTGATCGAGGCGCGCGAGCTGCTCGGTCGTCGGCTCGGTCGCCGGGGCGGACGCGGCCGTCGGGGCGGATGGGGGCCGCGGGGCGGGGTTCGGGCGGTTCTTGCCGTTCTTCTTGTTGCTCATGCAGGTATGTCTCGAGTCGCTTCAGCGGGTGAGGAGGAGGAGCTCGACGAGGATGAACACGGTCTCGCGGTGGCGATCGGCCGCCCTGGACGGGGGCCCATCGTTGTCATGGGCGACGCGATCGCGGGCCTGTGCGAGCCGATCAAGGCGCTCGAGCAGGTCGACGTGGTGTGCGGCACGGTGCAGGGGGTGTGCCCGGTCCCGGGCGGCGCCGATCAGCGCCAGGATGACGAGCGGGCGCAGGCTGCCGTAGCCGCGGTCCTCGGCGTGCTGGACCTTGCCGCGGCGGACCGCCGCGAGGGTCGGCGGCAGGGGTGTGGTGAACCCGAGCTCGCCGGCGATCGTGTCGAGGAACTGCTGGTTGAGCGCCTTGTCGGACTCGGCGAGCTCCACGTAGAGCGGCGGGGCCACGTCGCGCCAGGGATCGTGGGCGATGCGCAAGACTCGCTCGGCAGCGCGCTGGGCCTTCACCAGCACGTCGTCCCACTTGTCGCCCGGGGCGCCGTCCAGCGAAGCCTCGAGCCACGCGCGCTGCATGGCGACCAGACGCTCATGGACGGGTTCGTGCTGGCGAATCGCCATGGTCAGCCGCTCCTCGACGTCGAACGTCGCCTGCGCGTGGAGCTGGGTCAGCGTGGGTGAGCCCGCGTCGTCGCCGATGATCCGGGAGATCCGTCGGCGCAGCTCCTTGTGCCGATCGAGGATGGCGTCGATCTGCGCCCGCAGCTCGATCGACTCGCCGTGTCCAAAGGGGTCGTCGACCATCCAGTCGCCGGACTCGTGCCGGTGTACGCATACGGCGAGCCAGTAGGGTTGAGGGCGCTCATCCACGAACGAGACGCGTTGCAGCCGCGGGATGTCCCGCGCGTCGTCGTCGAGCGCGCGCTGCCGACGGGTCCGCCGGGCGACGCGAAGCACGTCGCGGGCGTCCGGCTGGACGATCCGCTGGGTGGCGGGGGGGACGCTGTACGTCCGATCTCTCCACGGGTCGCCTGCGCTGCCCCCGAGGAGCACGGGCCAGCCTTCCTCGTCGGGCTCGACATCGGCGATCGGGAGGTCCCCGGTCAGGAAACGCGGCCACAGCTTGCCCGTGGCGGGATCGGAGAGCACGTGACCGAAGGTCGCGTCCTCCGGCGGATCGAGCTCGATGTCGTCGAGCGTCTGTAGCCCGCGGTGGGTGGGGTGAGCGGATAGATCGAGCAACCCCATGCCACGCAACTCCTGGACGACGAGGCCGGCGAGGTCCGGGCTGATCATCAGGCGCTCAGCGACGTCGACGACACGGATGACACCGGCGCGCGCGAGCGCCAGGACGGCGCGCTGGAAGACGTTGAGGACCTGCTCGCGCGGCACCGGCGCGACGACTCGCCAGACCAGCACGGGCCAGAGGACCCACACGGCGCCCGGCACCTTGCCGCGCCGGAAGCGGAGGACCGGGGTGACCTTATCGAACGACGCCATGGTGTCCTCCGCAGAGCTCGGTGAAGGCCCGCAGGGCCCGTAGGGGTTCGGCGGCCTTGATGAAGCCGAGGTCCCCGACGGCGATCAGCAGGCGCTGCTGGCGGCTCATGGCGACGCATAGGCGATTCTCGAGCATGAGGTGGCCGTACTTGCGACGCTGCTGCTCGTCGGTCGCAGCCGGGAGGTCGTTCGACCGGGTGACCGAGAGGAACACGACGTCGAATTCCTTGCCCTGGAAGGCGTCGACGGTGCCGATCCGCAGGCGCTCGACCGACTTTCCCCTGGCGTCGAGAGTCAGCGCCCACCGATCGGCGACGCGCCAGCCCCGCTCCGTGTTGGCGCGCTCGGTCAGACCCACTTTGAGCATCGCCTCCCCGATCGCGTCGACCTGGGCGGCATAGAAGGCGATGACCCCGAACGTGAGGGTCGTGTCGTGGTCGATCAGGCGGAAGACCTCCCGCGCGATCACTTCGGCCTCGGCAGTACGAGATTTGCTGCGACCGCTGCGCTCGCGCGTCCGAACGCCGCCAGGGACGTCGATCCACGCGGCCATGCATGGCTCGCCGGCCCTGACGTAGCCGGGGAGGCTGTGCGCGAACTCGTCGGCGCGGCGCGGGCTCTCGATCTCGCCGTCGTCGTGAACCTCGTAGAACTCGCGGCTAACGAATCGGCCGAGCTCGGGGTGCATGCGGTACTGGGCGTTGAGGGTCACCGTGCGGCGAATACCGTCGCGCTGCTCGAGCTTTCGTAGGACGACCCACAGGCGCTCGAAGAGGCTCGCCTGGACCGCGTGGAGCGTCTGCGAGGCGACGGTGCCCTGGTCGACGCCTTCGGCGAGCTGGCGCTCGACGTCGGGCTCGAGGACGTGCGGGAGCTGGCGGTGATCGCCGACGAGTACGACGCGGCGCTTGGCCATGCTGAGCGGGATGAAGAGGTCGAGCGGGTTGGCCCGGGCGGCCTCGTCGACGATCACGGATTCGAACGACGTCTGGCCTTCCTCGATTCCGCGGACGCGGCGCATCTCCTTCCCGGCCGACTGCTGGAGAGTGGCTGCGAGGACGACGGTGTAATGCTGGAGGGCCTCGCGCACGCCGTCGGGATCGGTCTCGAGATCGTGGACATACGCGGCGATCGCCGCCTCGTCCCCGGCGCGGGTGGCCGCGAGTCGACGATCGACGGCGTCGAGGAGGTCGAGCAGGAGACGCCGCGTGTCCTCGTCGAGGCACGGCTCAGAGACGGGGATGGGCCGGGTCAACCGATCGATCAGCGCGTCGCGGTGGGTCCGCCCGTCGGCGAGCCAGGAGGGCGCCGGCTCGGGTTCGACGGCGGCGCATCGCTCGAGAAAGGCGCGTTCGCTCGTCGTGAGCACGGCGTCGAGCCGTCGGAGCGCCTTGCGCGCCTGGATCGGTCCGTCGTCGGAGAACGGGCCCGCATCGACGCGGATCGCCCGCGCGGCCTGAATCATCAGCTCTAGCGCCTCGGGGTCGCCGGCGCCGGCGGGTCGCTCGAGCACTGCGACGCGCTCGAGGGCTCGGTCCCGGAGGGCGTCCGGGACGAGGTCGCCGAGGTGACGGACCAGCTCGGCGATCCGGCGGGCCTGTTCGCCAGGGAGGGAGCGGGCGCGCATGCAGGCGACGGCGAGCCGGCGGGCCGCGCCGAGGCGCTCGGCCTCGGGCTGAGCGCCGCCACGAGCACGCAGGGCGCCGAGGCGTTCGTCGGCGAACACCTGGGCGGGATCGACGGCGGCGTCGGAGCCGCGCCGCCGGCGGCCGACCTTCATCGCCGGGAGGCCGAAGACCTCGGATCGCTGGACGACGGTCTCGACGGCGTCGTGCTGGGCCGCGGTGACGAGGATACGATGCGAGGGCTCGACCCCCTCGTCGGCGAGCTCGGCGAGACGACGCTCGATGGCGGTGATCACCTTGGTCTTCCCCGTGCCCGGCGGGCCCTGGATCAGGCAGATGTCGGGGGTGTTGAGCGCGCGCTCGATCGCCTCGAGCTGGCGCTGCGTCGGGCGGGCGTCGCCGAAGCTCTCGCGGACGGCTGGGCTCATCGCCTCGCGGCGTGGCATCCGCGCGGCCGGTGCCGGCTGGCCCTCCATCAGCAGGCCGAGCTGCGGGAGCGGACAGTTGCCGGTGCGCAGCGCCTCCTCGGCACGGCGACGCCGGTCGAGGCGCGCCTTGTCTCCGCCGATCGCCAGATAGAGATAGCCGGACCTGGGCGGAGTCGGCTGCTCATCATCGTCTTCGGGTGCGGCGAGATCGACGATCCGTTTCAGTTCGTCGACCCACAGCACTGTAGCTGTGAGGTTCGGCTGCTTCCTGGTTGATTTGCGGGGCGCCCCGGCCGCGCTTCTCTCTCCATCGAGAGAGGGAGGCGTATCCCCAGCCTCGAGTTCGAAGCGTTCGGCTTCTCCGAGCAGCGCGAGGCGACCGGCGAGATCGTCGATCGGCGCGAGGGTGAACCGCCATCCTCCGTCCTCGCGCCGACGCTCGCACGCGGTGTACTCGAGGGCGCCGAAGGTACGCGCGCGCCGCAGAACGATCTCCTCCTCGATCTCTTGGTATGTCTGCCAGATCTGAAGATACCGGTCGCCGCCCATGACCGCCTGGGACAGCGTCGTGCGCACGCTGCCGTGGAGCTCGGCCGCCGCGGTGGCATCGACGATCGACGCGGGCGCATAGAGCAGCGTGAGGCGCTGGTGGCCGGTGCGTCCCCCGCGGACGACTTTTTCGATCCGTAGCCTGTCATCCGTGCGGCGAACATCGGCGGCGATCCGGTGGCCGTAGATCCGGAATGCGTCGAGCCTGTCCTGGGCGTCGCCGGAGATGATCATCCGCCGGAAGTGGGAGGGCTCGTCGGATGCAGGCGGCACCAGGAGGCGATCCTCGAGCCACGCGCCGACGTCGGCCACAGTGCCGCTGACTTTATGGACGAGGCGCATCTCGTCGAGCACCTTCTCGTCGACCCCGAGCTGGAGCGGCTCGGTGATCCTGAGCTCCTGCGTGAAGCGGCGGGTCTCGATGAGGAGACTTCCCGCGGTGGCCTGCACGACGTAGGCCGCCATCGGCAGTCCACTGCCGACGACCGCGATCAACTCCGTGTCGTCCGCCGGCGTGACGCCCGTGACCGACCATACGGATCCGCCGAACGAGAGCAGCGTCTGATCGGCCGAACGCGTGAGTCGGACCTCCTCCTCGCGCGACGGGAGCGGCTGAAACGAACCGCTGGTGGGGCGGACCCGCAGGGTGGCAGCCTGCCCGCCGGTGACCTCGGAGATCTTCATGCGCTCCTCCCGAGCAAGGCCACGCGCTGCGGCTTCGTGGGATCCTCGAAGAAGATCATCCAGCCGCTCGGGGGGACGATCCGAGGGCGCTCTGCGAGCGCGTGGCGCTCCTGCGGCTGCGCGACCGGGGCCAGCCAGGCGCTGAAGCCGGGTCGTGCGCGCACGGAGATCCCGCGCTCGACGAGTACGAGCTCGACGTGGGGCTCACGGGCGGCCACGCCGGTGTGTCCGAGCGTGTCACGCCGGGTGAGCGCGAGAGGTTCAGTGGTCAGCGGGAACTGGCCGAGCTTCACGGCGCCGCGGACGACGCCCTTGTCGGGCTGCCATCGGGCGAGCTGCACGGGGATCACCGCGGGCCGTGGGACGTCGCACCACGGACAGTAGGTCTCGGGGACGAAGTACGTCCCCTTACACCCGGGGCACAGCACGGTCAGGTCCGCTGCGGCGTGCAGGCGCTCGACCCACTCGGCGACGCCCGGGCGCAGCTTGCGATCGGCGAGGCCCTGCTCGAAGGTGCGGGAGGCGAGCTCAACGAGGCGGCTGCCGAGGACCTGCGCGGGAGGGAGGCCGCGGGTGCACGCGTTCTGCGGGTCGGAGGCGTGCCCGACCCAGGGGAGCTCGCCGGCGAAGGCGCGCTCCTCGAGCTCGGGCTCGCCGTCGTGGACGAGGTCTCCGATGAAGGGGTGGGTGAGCGTGAGGATCTGCCAGACCAGGATCGCGAAGGCCCATGCGTCCGACAGCGACGTGCAGCCGGCCTTGCCGGCGACGATCTCCGGCGCGCCGTACCCGGGGGTGTAGATCGCACGCCGGGGGTCGGAGTCGTGCGAGAGGTTGTCGAGGTCGATCAACCAGGCCTCCTGGGCGGACACGGGGGCGGAGACGAACACGTTGTTGTGCGAGACGTCGCCGTAGACGACGCCGCGCCCATGCAGGCCGAGGATGGACTCGCCCGCGTGGGCGAGGAGTCGCAGGCGCCGGCGCAGGCCGCCGGTGTCGATGTGCCAGCGCAGTAGCTCGCTCGCGGGGGGCCTGAGCAGGGCGCCGAGGGGGGCCATGTCACCGAGAAATTCGGCGACGTAGCCGACGAGCGGCGGCTTCAGAACGGCGAGCGGCTTGGCGACGTGGAGCCCCGAGAGGTCGAGCCGGCGCACGAACAGGAACTGCCTGCGGAGGGCCGCGGGGTCGCCGCGCCGGAGCAGCTTGACGACGCGCCGGCCTCCCTTGACCAGCCAGACGACGCCCTGGCCGCCAGATCCGATCTGGCGCTCGAGTGAGTGAACCGCGCCGGTCTCGTCGGTTACTTCGTTGAGGTGGGGGTTTTCCATAGGACGAGGAGGGTCTTGTCGTCTTGGTGATGGGGGACGGGCCAGTTGTTCAACTCGGCGCGCAGCAAGCGGCCAGCGTGACGCTGGGGACCGAGCTCGTCGATCGCCCAGGCGATCAGCCCGCCGAGACGGGTGGTGTCGAGGTCTTCGGAGACGCCGTCGGTGGCGAGGGCGACCGCCTCCCCAACTGCGAGCGGCGCCGTGAGGTCCAGCGACCAGTCGGTGAGTGCATGCGGGGTGCCGAGCGCCTGGGTGCGACCGAAGCCCTCGACCCGTGCAGGGTGGACGCTCACGGCTCCGGTCGCGGCTCGCCGGACGATCAGTCCGTCGCCGAGCTGCGCCAGCGCGGCGCGCCCATGGCCGTCCTCGGCGTAGAGCAGACAGGTGGTCGCGGCCTGCTCCGCCGGGACGCGGAGGCGAAGTCGCCAGCAGACCTCGAGGAGGCGGATCAGGTCCTCGACGGATCCCGCCGAAGAGCGGCTCCACATGCGCCAGGCGTCGCGTGCGGCCTGCGTCGCGGCGCGGGCGCCGTCCCTCGCGTGAGAGCGGCTGCCCATGCCGTCGCACACGACGGCGAGCGAGGCGCGCGGACCTGGCACCGCCAGCCAGGCGTCCTGGCAGGGCAGCCCGTCCCGCCGGTGGGCGGGGCCGCGGACCGAGCTGGCGACCACCCGCGTCGTCACAGATCCCAGCCCTCATCGGAGATCGCCGGGGCGCTGTTGGGGTTCGCGCTCCGCGACCGGCTCGAGACGCTCATCGTCACGAGCTGGAAGAACATCCGGATCTGCTTCGCCTCGTCGGCGCGGTACACCCGCGCCGACGGGTCGGCCAGGAACGCCTTGAGCACGTCGTGGTCGGCGTCGGCGCCGATCGCCAGCGCCATGCGAAACGCCTTTCCGCCACGCTCGCTGGCGAGGAACGCCGCGAGCGGTTGCTCCCAGGCGTCGGTCGGCTGCCCGTCGGACACGAGCACGACGGTCGGTCGGTACGAACGGCTGGAGACGACGTTGCGGTCCTCGACCATCTGGCAGGCGAGATTGAAGGCCGCCCCCATCGGGGTGCCTCCGGCAGCGCCGAGGTCGCTCCACTTCATGTTCCGGGCCGGACCCAGCGTCAGATGTGTCTTCGCCTGCCCGCCGAAGGTGATGACGGATACGTGGACCTCGGCCCGTAGATCGGCCTCGTCCTGGAACGCCTCGAGCATCTCGCGAACGGCGTGGTTGAGTGCCTGGATCTTGCCGTCGCTCCCCATACTGCCGGAGATATCGGCGAGCACGATGACAGGGAGCGGGCGAGCGCTCTGGACGGTGAACTCCTTGAGGCTACTCATGGGTCGTATTTCCTTGTGATGGAGGCGCTGGTCGTGGATGAGGCGGCTGGTGATATCTTCTCGATACGATGCGAAGCCCATGGGTCTCCTTCAGGCGGCCCAGCGGGCCTGGCGGTCGCGGAGCGCCCGCGGGTTCTTGTTGCGGTAAACGGTGAGGATCTGGCCGCCGTGCGCACAGACCACCTCGACACCCTCCCAGCGGGAGAGGTCGACGCCGTACCGCGCCTGAAGCCGGACCTCGCGCCAGCCGAGGGTGTAGACATCGGCCCCGCGGATCGCGCGGTGCTTGCCGTACGTGAGCGCAGCCTGGATGGCGTTCATGCGGATGCCCCGGGCGCGAGAGCGCCTGGCGGCGTGAAGGGTGAGCGTGAGCTGTTCGTGCATCGTGACCTCGTCGCGCCGCGACCTCGCCGCGCCCCGCCGACAAGTCCACGCGCCGTGCCGAACGGCTCACCGACCACACAACCTCTTGAAATGTATAGGCTATTCCCAGGCGGACCCGCCCCTCGCCGTCGCCGGGCCCGGCGAATTCGGAAGATCTATTCCGGGCTGCCGGCATCTTCTTTCCGCCAGTTCCGGAGGGTCCGTTCGTTCACGGTGGTCAGCTCGGACTCGGGTCGTCCGCTCCGGCGTGCGAGGGCCGCGACCTCCTGCGCGAACCAGCGCTTGAAGTCCGCGATCACCGGCAAGGGGTCGAGCGGGCCGTCCTCGAGGAGCGCAGGAGCGAGGGCGAGTCGATCGGCGAAGGCGCCCGCCAGGTCGCGCGAGCTGGTCGCCGCGACGTCCGGCGCCCCGCCGTCGAGCGCCTGGAGGGCATAGTCGGCGGCGTCCTTGACGGTGAGCGGGGCGTCGTCGTCGGCGCGAGCGGCGAGGAAGCGATAGGCGACGCGGAACAGGTCGCGCACGTTGCCCGGGAGCTGGCTCTCGCGGAGCGCGCGGACGAAGTGCGCGTGGTGTTTCTCCCCGATCAGGGCGTACCTCGGCGGAGCGACCGAACGACGGGCGGCCTGCTCGAGCACGGTCGGCCACAGCCACTCGAGCTCCTCCGGAATCTCCCGCAGCGGCGGGACCATCAGCGTGAACCCGCTGATCCGGTCGAGGAAGTCGGCATTCACCTGCCTGCGCAGGTCAGCCAGGGGGACGTTGGTCGCCGTCAGCAGGCGCAGGTCGGTATGCTCGACCTTGGTGCTACCGAGGGGCTGATAGGTGCCCTCCTCGAGCACTTTAATTAAGAGGCGTTGCAGCTCCCGCGAGATGTCGCCGATCTCGTCGAGGAACAGAGTATCGCCGTTGGCGCGCGCGAGCAGGCCCTCGTGGTCCTTCTTCGCGCCCGTGAACGCCCCCGCGACGTAGCCGAACAGCTCGGCCCGCATCGTCTCGGGGGTGTACTGACCGCAGGGGACCGCCGGCCAGGCGCTGTCGAGCCGCGACTGGCGGAACGGGCTACGCAGGCGGATCCAGGAGGCCAGGGTCGTCTTGCCGGTGCCGCGTTCGCCGAGGAGCAGCACCGGCACCTTCAACCGGGCTGCGCGCCGGGCCTCGTCGTAGAGGGCACGCAGGCGGGTCGAGCGGAACTGCCGGGGATCCCAGACGCCCTGCTCGCCCTCCCCGGTCGAGGCGGGGCGGGTCTCCTGCCAGCGGCGAAAGAATGTGTCGATCCCGAGCGACAACGGCACGACCGCCGGGCGGCCGCGCCGCTCCTCGGCCCGGAAGGACTGGACAGCGGTGAACGGCGGCTCGATGAAACCGGTCGCGGCCATCAGCGCCCATACGGTGTGCATCGCGGCGGTGCCCGGCGACAGATGAACGACGAGCTCGCGCCCAGGGAATTGCCGGCGCAGCTTCGGCAGCAGCGCCCGCAGATACTCGTAGATGGCCGCATGATCGGTCGGGTCGTCATGCTCCCAGAGCTGCGGATGGAGGCGGAGCGCCGGGACGCGCTCTGCCAAAACATCGGCCAGCTCGTCGTACACTCGCCTGTGCACGACGGCGTCCGCGCCGCCCTGATACAGGATGACCGCGTCGCTGATACGGTTCGTGTACGGCGAGGCCGGGTCGGTCAGCAGCGCGAGCATCGGCCCGGGGATCGGGCCTCCGGGCGCCTCGCGGACCGGTCCCCCGCTACGCGTCCGCTCGAACGGGTCGCCGCGGGTGGCGAGCCACGTCATGAGGACGGCGTCGGTGCTGCTGGAGGAGGGCTTTCCGATTCGATCGGTCATCGTGCCTCCTTGATGGCGGTAGCTGGCGCCGCCGAGGTCGTGGTTGACGAGGTCATGGCGGGGCGGCCTCGTCTTGATGATCAAGCCACTCCGTCTCTGCGTCCCCTAGTACGGCATCCAGAATGCGCGGGTCTGCTGGCCTGGCTCGTAGATCCATCGCCACCTGGTTTAGAACGGCCAGGCCGATCGCAGCGCACGCACTGCGAGCCTCTTGTAGCGTCCACATATTATAAAGACAACGCGAGAAACTCCATCCATCGTCTTCGCCAAGATGCGACAACGCATGCCGCCTAGAGCAGAGCTCCTCGTTTAAGTGGTTCCACCAAGCGTGTTCTATGCTAGGGGATTCCTTTCTGAGAGTTCGCCTCCGCAACATGCCGATGCGGGTTTTGATAGTATTTGGTCTCCCGTCGGAGCGAACGCTCTCGGGTTCTAGTCGATCGACGAGGGCTACGATACGCCAAGGTATGGCGCTGTTTAGCAATTCAAACCGCTGCTGCTCGTTGGGAAGTGTCGCAATGAACTCCAAATGGTTGACGAGGCCACGATATGCGGCAGCTATAATGTCATCGTCAGTGTCGATGAGCGGCATGCAAGGCATTCGGCGTTGCAAGGCGCTGTTAATCGGCATAGAAAGAGCCCATCGAGGCATCACAATGCTGGTCGACGCATCCACCGCTTTGTCGACCGCGGCCTCAACGAGCTCGCATGTGGTGTTGAGTCGTGGACCGACGCGAGCGATCAACCAGGAGAGGAGAAGCGAGTAGGAGTAACCGAGCTCATAGTCAAATGCGACCGCCTTACGCAATCGGCTCAGCAGAGTCTCGAGCACTTCCTCGTCAGCATCCAGTGCGCTAGCCTCATCGAGAAGGATGGGGCGAGCCGCATTCTCGTGCATCAAGGCTGCGAGGACTCCAAACCCAGCCTTTGCGGATATTTTCTTCATCGTGCGATCACTTTACGCACGACAGAATCAAGGCGCTCGGCGAGCGGTGCTTCGACATCGATTGAGTGAGACAATGCAGTCATCGGGAGACGAACGCGAGCAAGTGACGTCGCATTGAGACGGGGCACGGCTATGCCCGTGCTTTGCGCCCGCAGAGCCTGTTCCCCGTCAGGAGACATCAAGTAGCTCGCCAGCGAGGTTGCCTGAGACGACCTTGTCGATTGCTCGGAATCAGCCAGAGCGGCTGGTGTTATGTCGAGCGCGAATAGCTCATTCATCAACGCGAATCCCGGCCCGGGAACCAGAGTCTGATAAGGATAATTCGGCATGATTACAACCGTCGATTCCGTGGTTGTGCGCGATGCCTCCGCCCACCAGGGGCCGTCGTCTTGCGACCCACGGATCTGTCTTGGAGTGAGGACACGAACGCGGCCCGTAGCCGCCACGGAGTAGTACGCATCGCGTCCGACGCTACCTCGCCAGATGGAGGCGATCGATGATAATTCCACTAAATCTACTCCTCCTTGCGGCTCCGACCGAGTAGTCCATGCCGTCTGCGAACGGAGGTCACGTGTGTCCCATCGGCTCCGATTCTCTGCACCGGTGGTCTCCTGTACGAGCGGGCTGGGGACGTAGTCCCTCAGCATATCATCTCGATCTGGCGCGGGGATCGCAAGGTTTGCAAGCGCCGTATACGTCAGTGCCGGCATCGGACTTCCGGACGCCGCCTGCTGACATGCGGCGACTCCAGTCGCCGATGATAATATGGCCCAGACCCATAGCGCATGATCGGGTACAATAGCCCGTACGACCAAGAAGCCTCTAAACGCCAGATCGCTAAGCTCGCGCGTAACGAGGACGCCCGGCCCGTCACCGTGCACAGGGACGAGTACGTCGCCCTCCTTGAGTCCATCCCCTAGCGTTGCGCCGTCCTCCGACGACTTACGTGGACGAAGTCGACCGTCAGCACCCACTGTAGAGGGGGTGACGAGAGGTTTGGGGCCGTGCACATCCGACGAGAGCGTCCGAACCGACGCCAAGTCGCCAATGCGTGTGAGTCGCGCGGACTCTGGCCACGCATGGGAGGTTGGGAGTGTGTTCCTCGGGGTCCAAACCGACGCCCCGAGGTCGAGCAGCGACCACGAGCTCACGGACTTTCTCCGGCCAAGTGTTTTTGGTAGGCCTGAAAGAACTCGCCCGTAGGGGCAAGCTGGTCGACCCAGTCTGCTTCCAGGCGTGCTACCAATGACCGTGTAGGCGGCTTTTTCTCGATCACGATTATTACAACCGGGAGCTTCACGGTCTCGAACACGCCAGACGGGACTTCTACCACGGCGGCGACACGGAAGCTGTGCGCCAAGCGTTGTCGAACTCCCGAAGCCGATTCGGAGAATAAAACGCGCGGGGGCATAGCGACAACGGCACGCCCGTTGTCACGGAGCCATTCCGGTACCCGATCGAGGAATGCGATGTCGAACTCGAACGTACCACGTGGGTCGCTCTCCAGCGCTGCTCGCACTGGCAACTTCAACCCGAACGGTGGCAGTGCGATGAGCCGGTCGACTTGGGCTGGCTTTGCGAGTATCTCCTCGAATGAGGCACAAGTAAACCTTGCATCTACTTCACAGTACGCCGCGAGCGACTTGGTGATCGAAACCGACCCCGATCCAGTCCACCAACCCTCGAGCGATACATCGGGCTGCGCTTCCGAGACGGCCCACAATGCGCCGCCGAGTTTGCACGTCGGATCGAGAACTAGATCCCCCGAGTGTGGCGCTAGAAGGCGAGCCATGGCGCCCGTCAGGGCTTCCGGCGCCTCGAGTTCTCCGGCCTTTCCGCATAACAGCCGTGCAAGGGCAATCCTCGTCGACTTTGCTACGCAAAGTTTCGCCAGTGCGCCAGCCGAACCCGAGGTTACCGAGTTTACGACAAATTCTACCCACTCTTCCCCTCGACGTACTGAAGCGCGGGCACGTTCGCTATTCTCGAGGTGCCAGAGTTCGGATTCGAGGAGGGCGCGGGGCACACGCGCTGTCGCGTACGCACGCGTTGGCTTAGGGCAGGCCGAGGTTTCAAACCTCGTAAATTCCTCGTTCGCTTCGTGCCAGGCACCATCGTAAAGGAATGCGCGTCGGGCTCGGAAGGCCGCTGCTACTCGCGATAGGTATGCCAGCACGGTAGTGGCTACGGGAAGCCGACTCCTTCGCTTCACCTCCACGACCACCTCGGGCTCAAGCTCCCCGGACTCGCCCGCACTCCATCCCGAGACGTCCGCATGAATCAAGGCCCCGAACGCCCTACCCGGAGTCGGCCGGGCCTCGCGTATGACAACGAAGCCGGCGGCCTCCAAATCGCGAGCGGCTTTGCCTTCGAGTTCGCGCTCCGCCGCTTCGCTTGCTGTCGTTTGACGTTCAGTCATCTTTGTCCGGTTGGTTCATTGAGTTGGTCCGGTCCGCGCCTGAGGCGATAGCGTGTCCAGCGGCGCTCGCCCTCCTTGTCGACGCGGCCGGCGTCGAGGAGTTGGCGAGGTGGCCGATGCAGGTGGGGGCGTTCGCGGCGATAGCGACTTGCTTCGGGCGATCTCGATCATCGCGCCGAAGTCATCCACGAGGAGCGCGACATACGTATCAGACTCGACGCCAGAGACGCGTGAGCCTTTCTCCAGGGGGCCGGGAGATTGTCGCAGCGGTGCTGCGCATTTCGTGGTGGGCGACTGCACGCGTTTCTTCTTTGCGCGTTTCGCCGTCATAGATCCACCCGGAAGAAGCGCGTCTCATCGGACCGCGCGCTGAGCTCCACTCTGACACGCTCGCGAACGTCACCATCAGGCGGTTCGGTCGTCGTTGTCACGATGTACTGGAATGGGGCGGTTTCCTCCCCGGGGCCCAGCCTCAACGCAGTGTCAAACAGGCGCGCGTACGTCCACGGATCGAGGTCGCCCTCGCGCGGGCTGTCGTGGAGGAGGAACGCGGGCGCCGACGACGTGCCCTCGACGGCACAGAGCAGCGCAGCAAGGTCGAAGAGCACGAGTCGGAGGGAGTTGAGCGCCACGGAGCGTCGACGACCGCGCCACTGGATGTGCGCGTTGAGCCCCTTGCCGTCGAGCACTACCTCACCCTTCGCCTCCTTCGCGACGATATGCTTCACGAGTGCATCGAACCACTTGGTGAGCTCGCTGGTCGAGTATGTGCTCAGGTGCTCGTTCTTCTGTTCGGAGAGGGCCTTCTCAGCATCCTTCGCCTTCTTCTCGGCGGCGCGGGCGTCCTCAAGCGCTTTCACGGCGGTCAGGAAGTTCCGTAGCGTGCCCTTCGCGGCCCACGCGGATTGGCTCTCCTGGCTGGCGCGTGTGATGGCGAGCTGGTGGGCTTCGACGGCGCGCTCAAGATTGGTGATCCGGGTCTTCAGGGTGGCGCACCGACCTTTGAGCTTCCCAAGCGCGTCCTTCTTGGAAGAGAGTTCGTCAGCGACTTTCTTCTGGTGCGCGTCGTTCTCTTCCGCGAGTCTCCTCGCCGCGACGGGATCGGGGAGCTTCGGCATGGGGCATACGAACTTCGCCTTCTCGACGTCGAGAGGCGTGCCGTCGTACGGACACGTCGGGTGCTTAGCACTCCGGAGCGCCGCGTGCGCCGTGTCGTTGGTCGTCGTGACCAATGCCAAGTGTTCCTTGCCCTGTTTGACCTCCTCGTCGAGATCGCTGATGCGCTGCTCGACCTCCGCAAACTCGGCTTGCGCCGCTTCGAGCGCTTGCTCGTCGGCCTTCTGCGCCGCTGTGGTCTCGATGACAGTCGCGCTGCGGAGTCGCTGCTCGACGGCCGCTTCGAGCGAACGAACATGAGCCTCTCGTGCGGCTTGTTCGTCGTGTAGCGCCACGTCTGGCGGCGGTGGAGGTGGGGGCCAGATACTGCTCTCCTCGCGTGTAAGCGCGGCAGCGAGATCTCGGCGCAGCACCTTGAAGCGCTCATCCGCCTGGCGCGCCTCCGACTCGGCGGTGTTCGACGCCTGGGATGCTTCGGCCACCTGCCTGCGGGCGATATTCGACTGCTCCGAGTAGAGGTTAATGGCCATGCGGAGCACGTTCAACCGGGTCTCGGCAGCGGCCTTGCGAACCGGCGAGTGCGAGCTGGATTCGGGATGCCTCCAGTGGGTTAGACCGTCGAGCCGACACTCTTGGTCCCGTGTGAGCCACGCCAGGACGTACTGCCAGGGCACCTCGATGTCCGAGAGTTCCTTCAGCAGCTCGCGGTGGGTGTCGGTGAACGCCACCACATCGATCGCGTCGCGGAACGCACCGAACGAGCCACGGTGGGCATCCTCGGCGAGGACGTCGAGGCTCTCGGCCCGAAGCGCACGGTCATCAGGACGCGGAGCGAAGGCACGCCGCACCACCCAAGTCTCGCCGCAAATGCGAATTTCAGCGCCGACGCCGCCCTTTGGAAAACGCTTGCGGATAGCCGCCGTGTCCTCGGGATCGGCGAAGGTGTCTTCTCCGAGGCAGTAGCGAATCTGCCGGCAGAGCAACGTCTTCCCCGCCGCGTGGCCCGTCGAGAGCTGGTCAGCGGTCGGGCCCGCAGGCGACCACACGATGTTGAGGCCGCGCCGAAACTCGATGTTGCGGCCATGCACAGCATCGTCGTCGGCGAAGTCGTGCCACAGCCGCAGGCGCCGGATCCAGAGACGCGGCTCCGTGAGTCCTTCCCCAGGCTTTAGCTCCGGTGGCCGGAGGACGAATGCAGCTTGTCTCAGTGAGACCTTCTGTTTGCGTTTACGCGACACGGAGCACTCCAAGCTGCGTGACCAGTTCGGCATCTTCGACGGAGGCGCCGCTGACGCTCGCTAGCCACGAGAGCGCCACCAATGCGCGAGCATCGAGCTCACCGGTGGGGACGTCGTTGATGTCCGCACCGGCAAACCAGTGCCCGTCTGCGTCAATCGCGAGCAAGTGCTCGACAGTGGCGCGGTGAATCACCTCGGCCCAGGAGATCGAGAGCACGGCGATCGAGGTGAGGCTCATGTTGGCCTTGCCGATAGCTCGTCGCCACTTCGGAGCCGTCTTCGCATCGAATTTCGACTGCAGCAGGGTCGGGAGAACGGAGAGCACCACGGCGCGTTCGACCTCGTCGCGGGAGGCGGGGCCGCCCATGTTGCGCAGGACGGCTGCCAGCGCCGCGATACCGAGGTTCACACCTGTCCGCGTGGTGCCCCAGCGACCGGCCGACGCAGGGAGTCCGGTAGTGGTCGCCACCGCCGAGAGAAGGTCCGGTGACCACGCAGGGAGGTCGCGGTGCGGGTCGGCCGGGGCGACGGCAGCCGACTGCTGCGGACGAACCGCGGGTCGAAATGGGAGAACCTTGTTACTACCGGGGACGGCGTGCGCCGGTGCGGGTGTGGGGGGCTCGGACGGCGGGGGCTGCGTGGCGAAGAGGTGCTGGTTCGGCGCGGCGGGGTTGTACAGGTGGAAGGACGCTGCGCTGGCGGACTTCGGCTTCGCGGGCGTGGGCGGGACTGCTGCGAAGAGGTGGGGCTGCGGTCCGGGCGGGGGCGCGAGTTCGAAGGTCGGAGGCGAGGCGTCCGCGGGCGGCACGGTGCGGGCGGGCTTCGTACGGGCGCGTGCGGGGGGACGCGCCGCGGGCTCGTCTGGGAACAATGCGGCGGTGGTGCCGACACCGGGCTGGGCGGGGTCGGCCGGGGCCGCGGTACGGGTGGAGGGAACGGGCGCTCCAGCGGCGTCGCTCGTCGGCGGGCGGGTCTGCGGGATTACGGACCACAGGGGGTCGTCCGGCGCGATCGGGGGGTGGGTGAGGCTCGGGTCGGCGGGCCGCGGGTCGAGCGGGGTTATGTAGGGAGGGCCGCCCGCCATGGCCTGGCGCATGCGCTCGTGTAGGGCGAGGATCTGGTCCTTGGTGCGGTAGGTGCCGTGCTCCTTCTGGTCGCGCTGGCGGACGATGGGAAAGGTGTCGAGGATGTAGGCGACGTCGTCGGCCTTGGTGATGCCGTATAGGTGGAAGAAGGCGGCGTCGAGCTCTGCGCGAAGGAGGAAGCGGCGGTTCTCGTCCCAGCAGAACGGCGGGCCGTCCCAGCCATGGTCACGGGCGAATGCGGTGAGGTCCCAGGCTGTGTAAGTCAACTCGAGAATGCGAGGGCGCAACCACACCCCCAACACGTGCTTCGACACCCATGGGCACGGCTCTGTGTAGACGCTTGGGGCCAGGATCGGAAGTTGTTTTAGTGAATGGAAATTTAGATGTGTGCCGCCCATTTTTTGACGGGCCACAAAGTCAAGAGCGAAGGAGGAGAGGTTTGCCGCCAGTGCGCAGGCGAGATCGGCGTGCTCTCTGGGCAGCGCTAAGAATATCGTATTTCCTGCACAGTAACGCGGCAGGATGGATGCGATCACCGTGCGGGTTTTTTCGGAGCCGGTGATGTCGCGCCAGCCAATAAACCAGCCGGAATTCCACAGGTCATCTAAGCGCGTGGTGGCTTCTGTGCTGTCGACCCAGTAGCGAGGTAAAGCCCAGAATCGAGGATCGTTGTGTTGTTCAGGGGTCAGGTACGGCAGTGATCCTTGATTCGCCTGAGCTTGGCTTTGGCCATCATAGGTTCCGTAACGGTGATCGAAGTGATGAATCATCTTCGCTTCATATAGTGGGAATTGATGCTGCTTGCCTCGAGAAGAGAAGATTGTTCCGATAGGGCGCCAGCCCTCGTTTAGGAGTGAGTCTTTGGTGCGGAAGAGATTGGAGTCGTTAGTCATGTGAAGCATCGTCTGCAAACCGATGTTCCATGGGTTTAGAGCAGGCTCGAAATCTCGCACAAGCACTGGCACGCGGCGATGGATGGCCCGAGTTAGCTCTGCGTCACGGCGAAGACGGAATGCCGGGAACGTTCTAGAGTTCGGGTTGATTAAGGAGAAGTCGTCAGGTGACAAGCTGTATGATCGCTCGGGGTCGAGGACGGCACTAACGTCTCGTGCGTAGGCGACAAATGTCGCGGACTCGACGGGCCGAGCACTCCCGCTCAGCGTCAACAGAACGAATCGATAGGCGTGATGTAGATCTGCAAAGAGCCTGTCCTCATTCTCAAAATGAAGAAGAGCGGCGAGCGTGCGGGACTGGACGAGATCGGCGAAAAACTGCTTCGTCGTGTCGTCCATGGCGATCCCGGCAGGAACGATACAACCGACCCGGCCCCGATCGCGTATCAGACCGCGATTGAGCTCCGCGAAGATCGCATAGGTGTTAATGTCGCCGCGGCTGCAGAGGGGGTATCGACCACTGTTGCGGATTTGGTGAGACTCGCCTTCGGCCTGGCGCAGGGCGGTGAGCCATTCTTCCCACAGCGCGGGGTTCTTGCGCTCGAGGGCAGCGATGACCTTCTTGCGCTCGGCAGCGTTGCGGGCCTTGGCGATCTCCGGGGCGCGGGTGGCGAAGAACTCGCGTTCTTGTAGCTTGATGCGCTCCCAGGGCGGGTTGCCGAGGACAACGTCGAAGCCGCCACGGGGTTGTGCGAACACGTGTGGGAAGGCGAGGTGCCAGTGGAAGAACTGATAGGTCGCGGCGAGGCGGTCGACCATGTCGCGCAGGCCGATGGGGGCGCTGGACGGGTCGCGGTGGAGGATCTGCAGAAGCGCCTGGGTAGGGGCGATGGTCTCCGATGCCTCGGACTTAGGCCAGACGAACGCGGCGCACCAGGCGTCGGCGAGGAGGCGGGCGTCGCGGTGCTCCGGGGAGTCGATGAACTCGAGGTAGCGGCGCTGCTTGGTCGTCACTGCAACGAGGTCGCCGTCGCCGAGCTGGTCGATGTCTGCAGCCCTGCGGGCGATGGCGGACGTGTCGATGCGGACGGTCGGGGCGGCCTCGCCGAGGCCCATCTGGACCCCCTGGGCCTTGCTGCGGCTGTGCTCGTCGCGGCTTCGCTTTTTGAGACGGCGGGCGACGGCGGGGTCGTCGCCCGTGAGGGCCTCGAAGGCCGCCTCGGGGACGCCCTTCGTCAGGAGCTCGGGGGTCGCGCCGAGGAGGGCGTTGCCGGGCTGGATGTGGTTGTCGAGGAAGCTGAGCGGTCGGCCGGGCTTGAGGGCCTCCATCCACAGCGAGACCTTGCACAGCTCGACGGCCATGTCGTTGATGTCGACGCCGTAGAGGCAACGGCCGACGACGTCGCGGAGGGCGTCGCGGAGGTCGTTGGGGCTCGGTTCGCGAACGCCGGCGCGGACCTGGGCGAGGCGGCGGGCGAGGCGGCGGCCGGCGGCGAGAAGGAAGTGGCCCGAGCCGCAGGCCGGGTCGCAGATCTTGAGGTCGAGGAGGACGGCGGCGGGATTAGGGGTGCGCTCGGCTTCGTCGAGTACGGGGTCGAGCGCGGTGTCGAGGAGGCACTCGACGAGGTCGCTCGGAGTGTAGTACGCGCCGGTCGTCTTGCGCTCGTGGCCGGGGGCGACTTCGAGTTTGAAGACGCGAGCCTCGCGGAGGACCTCTGGATGGAGCTCGAGGAGGGCCTCATAGACGCTGCCGAGCTCGTCGGCGCCGATGTTGTGCCAGTTCACGACGCGGCGGGTATGGCCGTCGTCGAAGGTGCAGAGGGCATGGAGGGCGGCGAGGAGGTCGGCGTTGGCGAGCTCGCAGCGGTCGAGATCGGGGGTCGCCTCGGGGCTCCACAGGAACGAACCGAGGGCAGGCAAGCCGAGGTCCGGGCACCCGCCGTGGAGATGGCCCAGGACGAGGCGGAGGGCCTGCCAGCGGTCGGCGTGGGGACCGCCACGTCGGCGCTGGGCGAGGGCGCGGAGGTTGGTCGTCGCGTAGTAGCGGCGGTAGCGGTCCTGGGCGGCGCGGGCCTCGGGGGGAGCGTCCTCCGGGAGCGCGGGCAACAGGGCATTGCGGTCCTCGGCGACGAACAGGAAGATGAGGCGGTAGGCAAGCCGGAGGAGCTGGCGGTAGTAGTCGCGGCCGGTCAGGGCGCCGCGGCGAAACGCCGCGTCGAGGGCGGTATTTCGCGGGTGCTGCAAGAAGCCGTTGCCGAGGCGGACGATCGCGGCCTGGACGCCGTCGCGGAGACGGTCGAGCGCGCGCATGCCCTCGGTGCGGACGTGCTGGAACCACCGCTCGAGCGGACAGTCACCGGGACGTGTCGAGCCCTCGGGCGGAACGAGGCGGCTGTGGTGACAGCACAGCCACAGCACGCGGAAATCGGCGAAGCGCTCCCCGGCGAAGATCGCCTCGAGGTCGAACTCGACAAACGCCTGGCGCGTGAGGCTGTGGTGGTCACGGAGCAGGCGGAGGCGCAGGCCGTTGCATAGCAGGGCCCACAGGTGGTCCTCGGAGCGGTTGAGGAGGTCCTGGACGACGCTGTGAGGCGGCTGGGTCGCGCCCTCGACCCCTTTGGTCGCGCGGTCGAGGTCGACGCCGACGCCGAGGAGGTGGATCGGGACGGGACCGACGACGTGGGAGATCGGGAAGGTCCGGCCGTCGAGCTCGATCGGCTGGGTGCGCGTGGTCGTGAGGCGGCCGAAGCCGAGCTCCTGAAACAGCGGGTACAGCCAGCGCTCGCGGGTCAGGCGGACGGCGGGGTCGTTGGCGGGGAGCTTGTCGAGGGCGGCGCGAAGGGCCCGCCAGCAGCCGAGCAGGCGCAGCCAGGAGCGGCTGACAGCCTCACCGAGGGGTTCGTGCTCGGCGAGGTAG
>Ga0075163_10003226_pt1 | contig 21940 bp, 9 predicted proteins | sample JI1023141ADNA_FD_71478 | JGI IMG/M metagenome (GOLD analysis project Ga0075163, IMG submission 71478) | Wastewater effluent complex algal communities from Wisconsin, to seasonally profile nutrient transformation and Carbon sequestration -... | ecosystem: Engineered > WWTP > Effluent > Algae... | reverse complement strand
CAGCCATTTCCGGCTGTTTGGGGTGATTCAATTCCGAGCACTGGCACGGCTCTCAGGCGACGCAGGGTGTAAGTCCTTGGCCGGTGCCGACCCGTCTCACAGTTGCGGATGGTCGAGTCTGCGACGCCGCAGAGCGCGCTGAGCTTCGCTCTCGATAGCCCCGCGCGCTCTCGCCATTGGCGCAGCTCCTGCCCGATCTGGCGGCAGTCGCTCTCGCTGGACAGATCGCACAAGGTGGACTCTTCATCCGGTATTGGTGGTGCCGCGATTCCAAGCTGCTCGGGCAGGCTGCTCTGTGCCCACGAGGAGAGCACGGTCGCGGCATGGACGAAGCTCTCGTCAGGCCGCTGAGGACGGAGCAGGTGATCGAGAACCTGGCGCAGCGCGGCGGAGAACCGGATGAGGCGCACCACGCCCGACTCGCAAGCAGGGCAGAAGCGCAGCTCGCCGAGCAGGAAGCCGAGAGGTTGGTAGCCGCCGAACTGTGCGGCCTGCCAGACCGCATCGTCAGCCTTCAAGGCGCCGTGGTCGTCGTCGCACAGCGAGACACGCCCGGCATCCTGGCCGCCCGCGGTTGGGCCGCGTTCCGTCGTCTGGGACCACCCCTGCGAACTTCGTGCTAAACAGCTTTTTGTGGGGGCTGGGCCTGGTTTTTTGGTGCCAAGTCGAGGCATAGGCGGACTCATCATATTTGCCAATGCTGTTACTTGGCTTCTGTTTTGGGAACTACAACTCTCACCGTACTAGACCCGAACCAAAACCGAACCTCCTCCGCGGTGACTGCCTTCGCCTATCACCGACGAGTCTCCGATTTCGGGCCGCGCCGACCGAACCAAAACCGAACTGGACCCCGAACCAAAACCGAACCTGCCTCCAAACAGAGCCCAAATTCACCGGCTTGTCCGTCAGGGTTTTGTGCGACGCCGACGGTATGGCCGTGCTATGAAGAGGGCCTGTCAATTCTCTGGAGTTCGTCATGTCCGCACCAGCCGCCGCTGCGATCCCTCGGCATACATCGAGTCCCAGCATTCCCCACGAGAGCACGACCCTTGAGCAGATTCAGATGAAGCTCGTCGAGGCGCTTCACGAGATGCAGAAGCACACCGAGTCGTCGGTGCGGAACCTGCGAGACTCCATCCGTTTCGTGCAGAAGGCGCTGACTCTGGTTGGCGACCCCGACGACATTACCGAGGTGGGGCCGGTCGATTGGTCGGCGTTCGCCGCGCTCCTGCGCGAGCGTCGCCAGGCCGCCAAGCTGTCGCAGGAGGTATTGGCAGAGAAGGTAGATGTGACCGCGACGATGATCCGCCACATCGAGTGCCAGCGCAGACGCCCCGGCCGAGGGCTAATGCTCAAGCTGCTCGCAGTGCCTGATCTGGATCTCCGCGTCAGCGACATCGAGCTGGACGCGGAGCAGAGCCTCGGAACAGCTTGGACGCCGACCTCCTGGTTCGCGCCCAAGTACGATCCCGTCGCGATGGTGTCCGATATGGTCGAGATCCTGAATGGCGAGGGCGGACAGGTAGAACAGACGCTGCTCTACTTCGATCCGCAGAGCGCCGCCGACTGGCTGGCGACCTGCAACTCGACGGCGTACATCGCGACCTATTGCACCAGCGTCCCGTTCGCCCCCGTCGCGAAGCACATCGCCGAGGGCATCGGCGGCCAGATGCTGCGGGTGAACGCCCTCGGCTGCGGCGACGGCAAGTCCGAGGTCATGCTCGTCGAACACTTGCGGCGAAGCCTTCCTCGTCCGCCCAAGTTGGAGCTGTTCCTGCTCGACATCAGCCATGCCCTGCTGAACGCGGCGAACAGGCACGCGATCGAGAAATTACCCGACATTCCAGTCCTGACCGTTCATGGGAACTTCCACGAGCTGCCGCGCTATTCGATGCTGACGCATTCCCGCGAGCGCTGCCGCCGGCTCTATACGCTGCTCGGCCTGACGCTGGTGAACTTGCGAGAGGAGGTCCGGTTCTTCCGTGACACGTTGAGCTGCTGCGCCACCGGCGACCTGTTCCTGTGCGATGTCCTCTTCGCCTACGCAGCCGCAACGCAGCCCGACGAGATCCGGCGCAACGACCCGGCGCTCCTCAACCCCATCCGTCAGTCGCACGCCGCGTGGCTCGGCGGGCCGCTACGCCGCTACTGCCGCGGCTTGGCCGATGTGGAGTTCACGATCGAGCTGGACACCAACTGTCCCGTCCCTGGCAGCTATGGCCTGGACTTCATTGCCACGGCCAAGATGCACGGCGGCCTGCCTGACCGGCGCTTCAGCATGGCCCGCTCGCGACGGTACGACCCGAAAAAGCTAGCCCATAGCCTGGCTGCGGTCGGCTGGGAGCCCAAGCTGACTGTCCCGTATGCGCCGGGTCCGGATGGAGAGCCGACGATGGCGCTGATGCTGTTCCAAAAACATTGATTCAAACCCAATGCCAAAACTTCCACCAGCACTCCAGCACATTGATCGGCCTTTGAGCCCGACTTCACGGGTGGTGCCCTGACCCCGCGAGTCAGAGGGCTGTCACCGCCCGAGACCGAACTGAGCCATCAACAGCCCGCTGACGGGTGTAGTGCAGCGTCCGGGCTCAGCGCGAACCCGTAGCACCGGGAACCGAAGATCCACTGCGGCTTTCGGTCATAGCCTTTCGGCATGCTTCCGCGGTGCCAACCAGAAAGAGGCGTGACTTGGCCCTCGACATCCCAACGTACAAGAATTCCCGGTGAGTGCCAGCGTCAACGTCATGGCCGATCCAGAGAAAGATGATCGTGCGTTCAAGCCCTTTGAATCGGGCAATTGACTCAAGAAGAATGGTTTGTGGCAATCTGTGCTTCCCTTCGGCCCAGCTAAGCCCGGAGCCGATTGGTAGCCCCACAAGCTGTTGGTAAAAGGGCTGTGTGCCTCCTGCTGCGCCGTGTACCAACACGGCTATATCTTCAGCCGCGATGCCTTGTGCTAGCAGAATGCGAACCTGCTTTTGAATGCAGCGTGCCTGAGCTGGAAGGTCCGAGTCTTCGAGATGAATGATCGGCTCACCCTCGATACGAGGCTCACGAGTTGAAGGACCGTTATAGAACCGATATGCCGCACCGTGGATCGGGCGTGTGTTCCGGCAATTTCGGGGTAATGGGAAGCAATCCCTCTCATCGGTGATCGGAAAGTACTCTGAGCGTCGGTAGAGCATTTGGTTGTGGTCGTAAAAAATGCAGAGCGACGCTCGGGTCTTCTCCAGCAGGACATCGACGGCTAGCCAGTCTTCGTCTTCGAAATCCTGGCCTTCGTCAACAACCACGGCATCAAAGGGAGGCGGCTCGAACTCATCAAGGCACCCTAGAAAGGCGTGCGGAAGCTGTACGTCCGTACGACTGCGGCCGGGATACTGTTGGTTGGCTTCTTGCAGAAAGTTTCGCCCCGTTCGCTTACAGATGACGCTGGCCCACCATTCATAAAGCTGGTGCAGCGTTGTCGGGTGGATCAGTGGCTGGTCACCGCAGACCTCGCGTAGATGATCGGCCAGGGCGCGATTGTAGCAGACCAACAGTGTGCGCCGGCCAGCAGCGACCAATCTCCGTGATTGCTCAACCGCCAGCAGCGTTTTTCCAGTCCCTGCGCCACCGGCAATCGCGAGGCGGCTGCGACCTTCCAGATTCTCAAGAATCAACGCTTGCTCGTAAGTGAGCTGTATACGAAGTCTTTCTTCTTCCTTGAGCAGGGCGGGCAGGAGCGGTTTCACCTCGAAGTGCTGACTGAATAGTTCCTTCGCAATGCTAACGCCCATGCTGCCCGGCCCCACCTCATTCGGTTTGCGCCAAGCATCGAACAGTTTCTTTATCCATGCTGCGATGGTGTCCAGATTCGCAGCGCAGCCGAGCAATTCGCGTTTGATATCTGTGCGCTTAATGCGATCAACCTGCGCACTGGACAGGTCCGGCAGCAGCACTCCGTATCCGCTGGTGATGCGACCGTTCACCTGACGTTTCCAGCGCGGCGAGTCGAGAAGAAGCTTGCAGAGGTCATGCATTCGCTCGCTGGCCTGCCGAACCGGATCTTTAATCAGATGCTTGGCACCGTGTCGATCGATGGAGTGCCACTCTCCCGTCATGGGTTCATAGCTGACGCCTCCGCCTTTGACCTCAATGACGAGCATGCCGCAATCTGGATCAAACAGCACGAAGTCTGCCTCACCCTCGACCATGCGATTATTCAGCGTTCGTACGCTGTGGTGGACGAGAACGCGATCCGGCAGTTGCGACCGGCAGGCGCGGTAAAACCGCGCCTCGCTAGTTGGTAAGAGTGCCAGCCGCTCTTCGGTTAGCTCAGGTCGAAGTGTCGCCATCTGGTGACTCCAAGCGGTGGACGCCGGGCTTGTAAGAAATGCTGGTCTTGTTTCCATCTGCCCCCAAGATGGTGATCCGACGCAACGCCCCAGCGATTCGAACAGTTTCGATTGTGCCCAGCAGTGTGTCTCCTTCAAAAATCCTGCAACCAGCGGTGGGCTCTGCCTGGACAGGCGCCCCCTCTGCATGCCTTGCCCATGACGCATCGATACGGAAGCGGCCGATCTTCCCGGCTACATCACAGATCCGGTGAGAGCGTGGACCTCCGTCGATTCGCTCGACTACATAGAGCCAGCTTTGTTGACGAAACCGAAGCGCGGTCTCCATCTGGGCTGGGGTTAGCTCAACGGGGCGATCTCGCCAGTCTCGGCTCAGCCCTTTGACCTGGATGTACCGGATATCTTCCGGTAGCTCGCCCTGGCTGCGAATGTCATATCCCGGATAGTCCCTGGGCACGCGCTGAGGAACGCGCTCGGCCTTAGATTCAAAATCGAGAACGTACTCGATGGCGGCGTTCTCGACAGCCTCAGCGTTCTGTCTTTCTTCTTCTGTCCACTCGTCTGGCGCCCCGCTGGGGTCAGTGCGCAGGAGGTCGCCTCCGCTGCCACCGCGCTCAACCAGAGACCGGCCGAATCCTGGTTCGGCTGGAGGCCCCTGCTCAGTCGCAGCAGTCCAAGGCTCCTCTGGACCCTTCCGAACGGGAGCGTCGAGGAGTTCTCGGAGCAGTTGCTCCATCCGGCCGCCGAAAGCCGTGCTGCCATGCATGCTGGCTCGCGATGATGCTGGCGGCGGAATCCAGGGAGGGCTACTGCCATGCCCGCCGCTAGGGATGGCAGGCGAGACATCCGCTTCATTATCCTCCGTGACGGATTGAGTATTGTCAGATGCAGCCTGCTGATCCATTAGCGCGCTTGATTCCTCGGTCTGCTGTACTGCCTCGGACTGATCCCATTCGATGAGGTGCTGCTCGAAGACCACCTCTTTGATCCGATCCTCATCGAGGCAATCGGCGATTTCATCGACAGCGTCGCAGCCCAGAATGTGCTCAAGAGGTGCCAAGTCCGGTAATGCAAGCTGATCCAGCAAACGAGAGATGGTGCGGGCCAGGAACGGAACGATGCGTAACTTTGAAATACCAGTAACAAAGAGCGCATTCTCTTTGACGTCGAAGAAGTGCTTTTCGGCTGCTCTTCCGAGACTGCGCCCATCAGAGAGCACTACTTCGGTAATTAGGCTCGCTACCGGCTGGAGGCGCAAGCGCTGAATGGTGTTGAGATCGGGTTCCTCATCGCTACCGTGGTGATGTCCAACCAGCCGTCGCAGCCCGCTCAAGAACTCAGAAGTACGAAGGCGAAGCGATAGCTGTCGGCAAGCATCTAGCGCGGTTTGTTCAATCGGCTCCCGCGAGCCTTCAACCAACCGCTCCTGAACACAAGCGGACAAAGCCTCTACTTCGAGCAGAGCAAGAAGCGCTGACGGCACTTCTGACGCAACAATACGAATTCCTTGAAGGCGTTCACGCAGCCAGGGTGCATCATCCTGCAACAGCTCATGGGACGGTACCAGTCCGCCATCGCGAGTGAGCAACGGAAGGTCCGTGGGGACTTCAGCCTCTTCGTCATCGGCGAGCCGCTGAAGTGCAAAAAGCACCTGCTTTCGTTCCTCTTCTGTCAGGGGGCAGCCAGCAGCCAGCACATGCTCCTGCAACTCGGACAGGAAGGCGATGTAGTCCTCTGCTCCCGGCTCCTTGCGCCGACCGAGAAGATCGAGAGCATGGTTCGTGCTCCCTTTTGGAATAGGATCAATCGAGACACGCCGCGGCTCGAAGCAGGGAACCGGCGCTGCGAACACATGCGTTGGGAGCCAAAGTCGTTTCTTGGACTGATCCCAGATGCAACGCCGCGCTTGAAGCTGGCTGAGAAGCTGCCGATCACGGGAGGTAAGAACGAATGTGGCATCGCCATCGCGAGGCAGTGTCTCTTGGTAGCGGCCCAGGTGCCGATAGATATCTGACAGTGAGTCCCGCATAGCGTCGGGGCCAATACCACTCTGTTCAGGTGACTCCCACAAATCGAGAAGCCGCTGAAAGTGGAGCAAGACAGCAGGCAATTCGGGCACACGGCGGAATTTGAGATCCTTAGCTATGCCAGCGGGAATGCTCCATGCCGACACCGGGAGTTGGCTACCGACTAGCTCTACATCGAGCGCCAATTCCTCGGAGCGATAGAGGCGAGGCTCTGGCGCGCGGAACCCTGGCTGGGGAGATTCTTGCAGTGCAGGGAAAAACGGCAGCTCAGCGAGAAGCTGAGGCAGCAGCACCGTTGCTCTGCCACTCTGCATCTGTACCTGGGAGAGTTCCTTCCAGTTCTTTTCAAGAAACTCGAAGACGCGCCGAATCTCCTTCTGCGCAGCCAGACCGCGAGTAATCAGACGCCTGAGATGCTGGATAATCTCTGATGGACGAGGATTGTCTGCCATCCCCAGTTCACGGAAGAAACGCAGCCAATGGTCTGGCCGATCGCGATAGACCTCCTGATTTGGATGAAGCGCCGCGTCGCCGAGCACATCTCGGACGAGTTCGCTCTTCGGATCATACAGTTCATTGATCGCATGCGTTAGCCCGTCGCTGGCTTGCACCGCTACTACGCTGCCGAGCCTGTCCCTGAGCCCCTTCTCCTCCGGATTCAGCAGTCTGCTCAGTTGGGTGTCTCGAATCCATCTGAGCGCGCGTACACGATCCGTTTCAGCCAGGGACGGGAGCGCAGGGAGGAGTGCGTCCCCTAGATAGCGGATCGCATCAAGCGATGGTATCTGCATCCGCTGGTACAGCGGCAGCCAGCGGTCGCTACTAGCAAGAATACTGATCTTCAGGTCGATCGCCGGTGGCTTGAAGTCAGAGGGCACGTAGACATGGGCGTCAGTGGCCGCGACCAAGGTTGTCGAGATGGGCAGAATCGGCAGTTCACGAAGCTTGCGCAGGACGGTATCTTTGTAGGTCCATCGTGCTTCGGATAAGAAGTCGAGGAGTACTGCCGCTGACTCCTTTGTCAAAGCGGAAAGCTGAGCGCGTCGCTCGTGAAGTCCAAGCACCAGCGCTGGTCCACTCAGAGCGGGAATGAGGCCGGCTTTGGCCACCGCGAAACGCCGGCAGGGCTCCAGCACTGCACTGTCAACGATGGGAACTCCGGCTGTGCCCAGGACCTTCAGCATCGCCTCCTGGGCTTCATCCTCGGTTGGCAAGAATGGCGTGCCCGGCTGGGCCGGGTAATGCAAGCGTCCATCAGAGCCTGGCACCAGAGGCAAGCGCTTGAGTTGCTCAAGGGATGCCGGTTCCAGCTTGGCCTCGGTTAGGTAGTTCAGAACGCGGATGAGCCATGGCTTATTCGGAAGTTCCGTTTCGTTTGATGGCCAGTCACGAGGACCCGTGGTAGACAGCACTCGTTCAAGGTTGGCCACCACCAGTTCTGGACGCATCCGCACGAGCTTCGAGCCCTGAATGGGCACTAGCTCTGTTACCCTCTGAAAATCAGGCTCCACGAACCAATGCGGGAATTTCTTGAAAATCTCCCGCTCGTCTGCGGTTGCAATGAGCAGTGTCTGGAACCCAAAGGCGTGGAGCTTGCCGTCGCATAGGATAGCGAGCGGCAATCGAGCTAGATCCTTCTTCTCATCGCTCAGACAATACCGAAGGAGCGATTCGACCCAGTCGCGTCTCTGCAGGCATGGACGTGGTGCAGCGGTAAGCTCGACACTCAGATCTGTGTCTACCCGCAGACGATCACGAAGCACTGCTGGCGTAAACACACCAATGGCGCCCTGGTAGCCCTGCTCGATGTGAGGCGGCAGCGCCGGTTCGGGAAGCGGCAGGCCATCTGCGGTGAGGGGATCAAACAGCTCGGTGCGCCAGTTGTAGGGCGGCAGTTTTAGATCTTGCGGTGCAATGCTGGACAGGCTATCGCCGCGTCGGACACGAATCAGTGTCCAGCGCGCGGTGGTCCGATAGACCGCGCTTGCCAGGCGCTGGAGCAGCGCTGTATCGAGGACGGTTGGATCGGGCCACGCTCCGTACATGCTTTCTGGGTACTCGTCCGCGAGGCCACGGAGCAGCCTTGACCATGCCCAGCTTGCGCCCTGCTCGATCAGGGCCTCATTCCACTGCACGCGCGCCTGAAGCGCCGCGGCGACGTCTCCACCTCCCGTGTCCACAGTGAGTTTCTGTCGCGAAGAGTCCAGATCAAAGTAACCGTTGAGGTGAATCGGTAGCTTCACAGGCACTGAAAGCGGCAAGCCGCAGTAGAGCTGGCCCTCGATCTGCCGTACAGTCTTGCTGGCCTCGTCGATTCGGGCAGCAGCTCCCACCCAAGGCAGAGCTTTCTCACCGTGGCGCATCATCTCTCGCGCGGCGTCGAGAAGGCGGTCCTTGTCGCCACGCGCAAAGCCATTGACCACGGCCCATGCTTCCTGCCGGCTTTCGTCGCCCAGCACCTCGAATCGGTGTTTGTAGAACTGGAATGGCAATGAGCCCTTACTCGTGCGCCAAGCCTCCAGCCTGTCTGCTAAGTCCCCTTGAATGGACCCTCGAATTTCTGCTCGCGCAGCTTCCACTTCTTCGACATTGATGGTTCGGATCGCAAGCCTGCGACGGCGGCGGCCATCCTCCCCAATTTCGTCGATCGTTAGCTCGACGAGGTGCTTGGTGAAGAGCAGGAGCTCGGTCCCGTGCGCGGCTGCTTGCGCAACTAGCCTATTGAAGTCGTCTGGAACATAGGCTTCGTCGCAAATCTCGCTCTCTGATGCTTGCGCCGTCGTGCGGGTTGGCAGGCGGAAGATCGTGCCGTCATGGTCAACCGCCCGGGACTTGAGCCCCGCAGCCTCGAATACCGCGGGCCAGTCGGGCGCGGATTCCCAGAGTTCCGCCAGCTTCCACCCCATGCCGTACCCAGGCGCGACGGCCGCCGCATTCCGGTGCGGATCAAAGCAATAGATCGCACCGTTGGTTAGAAAGCTCGGATAGTCGGTGACATTGTACGATGTGTTAAAGCCGAGCCCAAAGCGACCTGTCTTGGGTCCACTGGTCAGCTTCGAGCTTTCCCCGATGTGGCGGATCGCCTGAAGGTCGGGCTCAGAGAATCGGCGATTATTTGCCAGCAGTAGCGCCGGACCCATCACGCGCCGCAAGCGTGCATCGGGCAACCGCTCTCCCGCATGCTGCCGCCAATCCATGACCACTATGAGCCGTGTGGCAGTGGCATCGTCAGCGTTCTGAACGAACTCCTTCAGAATCCCGACGCCGCGGGGGTAGCTCCGAATGAGCCCCTTGAGCCGAATGGTCAATCGCTCAGATTGGCCGAACTCGAACCCTAGCGTATTCGTCATCGCACGTTTACCGCGCCGCCGAAGTTACTCATAGTGTCGGAGGTCTGTCAGAAGGTCCCACCGCGACCAAGCAGCCTGAGTTCGTGAAGCGGGAAAGGCTGGCGCGTATCATCGTCGTATTGCGCATGCGTCGACCTAAATCGGTGCGCTGCGGCTGCTAAGTCGCGGGGCTCATCACCAGCTTGCATGAAGATCACGGAAATCTCGTCTAGCTGAGCGATAGGACGAACGACGTGATCAGCCGTGCGGCCATCGCCAGTCTCTCCATGCCTCGATGCTTGTGACGCAAACTTCGACTTGAAGGATACCGTCTGAGGCGTTTTTTTGATTGCGTACAGGGTACGCTTGGCATCTCCCCAGCTAAACAACCCCTGCGTCGTCTTCTGCTCGGTCTCGTGATAGTAATGAGGCTGCCGTTTGACATCCAAGCTGGTTCGTACGATACGCAGGTTGGGAAGCCTCTCCGGCGTGTAGGTTTCGTTGCCGACACGAAGCCTATCAAAGGCCAAATGCTGGTTCTGCAATGCAGGGAGCTTGTGTGCCGTGGTCTCAGACTCCGCAATTAGTAGAGTTGGTTCTCCGATTCGATCAATCTGTTCAAGGACGTTGGTGAAGAACATGCTGAACTTGTTCATGTTCTCCTCCTGCTTGTTGCGACCGAACTTGCCATAGTCGCCGGAGATGACACGGAGGGCGGCTTGGGCGTAGGGCAGCCAGCAGGGTTCCCCCGACTCCTCAGGCAGTGCGCATTCCAATACGTTCTCGCGTACACGTGCCGCAAGTGGAAAGGCGTGCCCCTGCCGAGTGCCGCCACCGAGAACCTCTTCGTTGCGCTGAATGACTGTCACAGCCGCAGCGGATAGGTTCACCGCATCTTCCTTGAAAGGAAGCACCCCCAACATGCGGAGGCAATCCCGCACGGCCATTCGGTACTTATTATCATCGTCTTGCCCTTCCTCGACAAGCACGACTTGAGGCAGACACCCGTGTCGTGCAAGTTCCCGTCGCGCCATCGCAAACGGATCGCGCCAAGGATCTTCTCGCATCGAGGCAGGCATTTCTAGAATTGCGCAGCAGATACTGTCGCTCTCTCCCTGGAGGACCGCGATGTGCTCAGCCATGGATTGCTGCGCGCTGGCGTTTGCCTCGCTCTGCTTTACCTTCCAAATTGCCTTCACTTGGCTGTCCGTGCGGCCACTCTTTTCGGCTTCAGTTACTTCCCCCTTCGGAAGCAACTCGCCGAGTGGACCAGATGGCTTAGCCAAGATCCTTACTGCGAGTCCGTCATCCCAGCGCAGGACCTGACCGTCTTCCTGGGAAGGTGGACCGAATTGGGCGATGAGCTGCTCACGGACAATCGAGGGGGTCCGTTCGAGTCGGTGAAAGACAAGGAAGTCCAGCACTCCATCGCTGTTGCCGAGCGCACGCAGCGCACTCAGGGTTGCTCGACGTCGTTTGGGTTGAGCGTCGCTGACCTGTTTGGCGCTTACGCTGAATGGAGTATCAAGCGGCATGCGAAAGCTAACCCGCTGCATTGGGTCTGCCATCTCAAAGCCGACGGCTGCCAACGCCTTGTCGAGAGAGGTGGCGATATCTTTCCTGTCTGGCCACGGGATACCGCTGCCCCCGGGAAGATACTTGTCTCCGTGTATCGAGCCGAGCCTGGGGAGTGCCCAAATACCATCTTCGCCAAGCAGCGGTGCTGCAACCTCAGCCTCACCGATGCGCGGATTGCCAGCCAGCTGCTTGAGAAGGCCGAATACGCGCTGATCGCTTTGGTGCTCCCAATATCCGAAGACCGGCGGCGAGTTCGCTGAGTCCTCCCCGGCCCCCGGATGTCGTTTGGCTTTGAACCCAAAGCTTGTATGACGGTATGTCATAAGCCCTGGTTCGTTGTTGATGCCGGGTACAAAAACATCCAAGGAGCGCAACGGATCGCTCCTGCCCGCGGCCCATTTTACGGGTCCCCAGTTCCGAATGGATGGACGAGCAACCAGGTGGACCCCTGGGCGTTCAGGGTACGTGGCTGTCGCGACGGTGATGACCTCACTCCAAAGGTTATCTCCGTTGGGACCTCGCTTGGGAGGGAAGGACACCAACTCAATTCCCAGATATGGTGATGCTTGCGCGGTCTTCGGAACTAAGGTTTGGCTTGCTCCTGAGCGGAACATGAGCTTCTTGCCAGATAGTGCCGCCGCCGCATAAGCAGCGAGCGCATCGAATAGCATGTTGTCTGCGGGCAAGGCGCACACGCCTTCATGCGAGCGCAGGGTGGTTTGAACCTCAAGGAGAGTCCAGTTCTTCCTGTCTCCAGAACTCGCTGAGATACGGGATCGCATCTCGCTGGGCTTGCCAGGATAGAGAATATTGAGCCAGAAGGCGATGCCGGCTTGGACACGTGAGACGAGTTCAGTTGAACCGAGCTGATTCCCGAGAAAGTACAGACAGAGCCGACGGTTTCTTGCTCCCACCGTTTCCTCATCATGTCGCATGAAGGCGACCTCGGGAACGAACCATGCAAGAATTTCTGAGAGTCCCTGAAGGATTACAGACACCGGCAAATCGGCTCGTTGCGTCTTCTCTCTACACCATCCCGCCAGAATGTCCTGCTCAGCCGCCGGCAGCATGAATCGTGTAAGCACAAGAGGGAGGCTCCCCGGTGCTGGGGCCATCCAAACCGCTAGTTGGAGCGAATCGAGTTTAGCCATGTATCAATCCTTCCGTCTTACGCAGGGCTTCACAGAACGGCCCGTACAGCAACTGGGCCACCTTGTACTCAGTTGGGTTTCCACTAGGGTCCATGGCGAGCGTAAGCTGATGCATTGCCTGAACTAGGGCGCTACTATGGCCCGTATCTTTAGCTCCCTCGCCACCATCGAAAGATAGGGGGGCAAATTGTCGATCGACAAATCCGATAAACACCGGGCATCCCCCTCTGATACCTCGGCCGACTGTCTGCCATATTGGTGTTATCATGTCCCAGGCAAACTGGGCTTTGTATTCAGCGGAAAGGCCGCTGTAGCCGGAACGATTGTCTAAGCTGTATCTCACGATGTTTGAGGCCGCATATCGCATGCGACGGGCACGAACGGAAAGTGTGTCCTCAGCCTTACTCGTGCTCAACTTGGTGCCACTTGTGAACCGCTCCAATGCATAGCGATTCAGACGACCAATGATGGGGCCGAGGTCGTCTGGGCGTGGGTGAGGGCGATGGAGAAAATAAATGGAAGATATTGCTGCCTTACCCTGGCTGTTTAGTATGTTATGACCTCGGGCAACAATCTGTATAGGTGCTACCAAGATCGAATTCTCAGGCTCCTCTCCGAACCGTTCAATTAGGGACCGCGGTAACTCGCGTGCTCGCATGGGCTTGAAAGGCGAGTCTCCCCCAGTATCATCTGCGCGGTCGCGAGACAAGCAGAGGACGCGCCAGTCACTATACCCCTGCGCCTCCAATGTGATCATTAGAGTATCTGCAACCGCTACTGCATCCGCATAGGAGTGTACGACTAAGAGCGCTCGACGCCGGTTTTCTATCTCGCCTGCGCCCCATCTAAGGGCCATGCGATGCCAGCGTTCTGCGAAGATATTTAGATCGTCTCGCCGAATTGCTAGGCGCTCAGCGATAAACCGGAGTGTCTGGCGACGCTCGCGTTCTGGCTTACCGGATACACGGACCTGCTTGCCTTCACTGGTTCGTATGTTTACGAGCGCGAACACTGATTTTGCGATTGCGTCCAGTTCTGCCACAGGTTGGAGTAAAATTCCCTTAACTGGAACCTGGACATCGAAAATCGGTGATGCAGCATCTATGAACTTGCCCGTGGGGTCTCGTCGTCGCTGGCTGCCTCCTGCCCAACTAGTACCTGAGAGCATTAGTACGTGCGGGCCGGTTTGGCCCTCGTCAAGCAGCAAGTCATGTAGGTGCGCTACTAGGTAACGTCCCACGCCGAGATGGTTGATAAGTGTTAGCTTGCCTCCAAGTTCCGACCACTTTTCATCCGGTGGTTCATCGTAGAGAAGGCCAAATACCGCACCGGCAGGATTGCTAGGGAGAAGGGTTCTGTAGTGTTTGATCAGATTGTTAGCTTGACTTAACAATTCAGCCTCATCAATGCCAAAATCACGCGCGACCCCAGGCTGAACCTTAATTAGCCAATTATAATGAGTAAGAGCTAGCTCTGTTACCACTGCAAGAAGAATGGCAAGCGCGTTAGTTCGTGAATCTATGTAGCCGGCCTTACCTGCCTTATTCTTTGAACCCTCGGCCTCTATGCGTTGCGTCGATACTCGAAATAAGGCAAGAGGGCCGTCGAGCATTGAAACAATCGGTTCAATAAGGTTATCATAATAGTCTGATACGATAACCTGTCGTGCAACCTCTTGTAGCCCATCAATGGCCGCCCTGAATTCACCATCGTCAGAGTCGGCAGAGGTTTCGTCTTCAGCACCGATCTCCTCATCGGCTTCGTCTTGTCCAGCGGAAGAACTCCGCGAAAACTTGGTGATCGATGTCGCAACTTTAATGAATTGCAGGAACTTTCGTTCGAATTCCGGATTATCGAAGGTCATAGCTGAAAGCTCTCTTTCAGAATGCCGTTTTCTCCAAAGCTCGTATAGGATACTGGCCGCAGTGAATGGATTATTAGCAAAGAATGGGCGGAGTTGACTGCGCTCATTCTGTAACAATGCATATATAACGCCGATGAGTCGGAAGAATGTGTGAAAATTGCTCTGCCAGCGCGCGTTTGTAGCGCGACGAAACTGAGCCCCACTGCGCTCTCGCAAGGCTTCAGAGGTTCGCATGCCTATAGAGGGCGCATAAACATCTCTCTCATCGCCCATGATGGGTGATCGTGGAGCAAAACTGTCATCGAGAACTTTCTGGACCCCATCAACTTCGTCGATGATGACCAGATCAACAATGTACTGAAGCAGCTCGGGCATTGTCAGATGATGATCTGAGGTCCACTTATCAGGAGCCATGTGGAGGAATGCCTGCGGAGTCATGATGAGCACCTGCGCATCAACAGCCGAACGCTGTTGCTCCTGCGCGGGGCAACACTTCCATAGAGGACAGGAGCGACCTTGTACATCCTCGGTCTGCTCGTCATAGTCCTCCTGATCCATCCCTACTTCGTCAGATGGCACTTTCTGGAGAATACGATGACATTGCTTCTCCTTGAAGGCGGGAAACCAGGCGGAGGTTTTGTCACCCCGTACAGCGATCGGCTCCGCTTGTAGTCCGTCGAGCGGACATGCAGCGCTAAAGCTCTGTGCGATATCGCCCAATGCAAGTAACGAGTTGCCTTGGCGCGTCAGGCCCTGTTGCCAGTGAATGGCAGAAAGGTGTCGCTCTCGATTGTACAGACTGGACAGTACGGTAGCTTTCACTCCATGTTTGCGGAGTCGGGCAGCAAGTGTAGCGCCCTGAATAGTGTCCGACACGAGTACCGCAATGCGTTTCCCGGTGCCACCCAGAGTGAGAGCAAACAACAGCCCCATTACTAAGGTTGACTTTCCCGAGGAAAGCATACCAACTAAATGGACTGCGCCGTCCAGTGTTAGGGTTCTTCCATCGAAAAGGCCAGGTTGCACTCCCTCTATGTTCAGGTTCTCTAGTCTCTTTTCCAAGTTCAGGCGAGGCAGGCTAAGTGGCCAGTCCTTTGATGCTTCCCTCTGATCAACTGCCTGGGCAATAGCCTTCATATCATCCAGGCTGATCTGGATCGGCAGGTTACCTTTTCTCGGGCTGAGAGCATGCTTCTGTACCGCTCGATCCTGAGCAGTTACGGCGGGTACTTGATAGGCCAGCAGCGTTCGCCCCCGGTTCACTCGTACCCGTGCCTCGCCTGGATCAGCGGATAGCAGGCGACGCTGCACCCATGGCGTCGGGGCCTGTAGTTGAGCTGTTAACAAATTCACAAGTTGCTCAGGTGCCGACTTACGAGGGACAGGGCGTCGGTTGACCACGTCGTAACAACGAAAAGTCTCAGGGAACTCCTTGTGCTGGCGGCATGCTTCAAGCCAGACCGGAAAGGAGCGGTAACGGTATGCGGTATGGCGCAGTGCGGCTAGCGCCGGCTTTACTCCCGGATGATTAAGGGCGCTCCCAAGCAGCACTGGGTAGCCCAACATCAGGAATGGTACCGAGAACGAATCCTCGTCGGGTAGCCACTGCGATAGGAAATGGAGACAAAGCTCTGTGAGAGCAAGCGCGCGACTCGACTCCGGAGGTAGGTCTGCGGATCGTGGATCGACCGACCTAAGCGACTCTCGATAGCGGTCAATAAATATCTGGTCTGTCCTCACGCTCCAAGCTCCTCCAACAAAGCGGACATCGTTCTCAAGGCAACGGGGGATTTTCCATAAGATGCGCGGAATGTCTCGAAGCGAACTGCATACTTGGGATCAAGCGCGGGAATATAATCGGGCACTACAAGGTAGCACTCGTGGTCTGCGGCATACTCCTTAAAGCCGCTGAAGCGGGCAGCCAGACTCGCTGGAGATAGGTAATCTTTCACATCAACGGCGATGCGCCGCTCGCCATCCGGCGACACTGCGACGAGATCAACTCGATCAAGGCATGGCCAAAGCGTGCAGGACCAATTCGCAGCTTGCATTCGCTGCGCTAGATCGATCTCGGTCTTGCCAGGAAGACACCAGAATGTCCGAAATGCACGCCTGAGATGGAGCAGCCCAGAGCGGTACCTGACCTTCTTGTAAATAGCAGAGCTGGCTCGTCTAATTGCTTCTGGGTGCCGGTATTCAGTATGAAAGTTCTGTCCGTCAAATCTTAAGATCACTCCAGAGATATCGCACACGGGAACAAAGCCTTGGATTGCGATTGATTCAGGTACTCTCTGATAAAAGGCATCGACGACTTCGTCTATGCGTGGCAGATCGACGAGCATTGGACAGGCGAGCAAGGTGGATGACCAGTTCTGAAGTACCGGATTTTCCACGACAAGGCGTCGCCAGGTTCGATAGAGATCCGCCCCATCAATTCGCTCTCGGCAAATTCCCATCAGCAGTTCGTAGCCCAGGTTCTCCTCGATCTCTCGTTCGGGATCGCCCCCCATGGCTAGCTGACGACACTCGTTTGTGATCTCGCCGTCACAGATAAGTCGTGCGGCAAAATACTCCTCGTCCTTGTCCCAGGAAAGGTCTCGCACCCATCGGAACAATGGCTGTGGGGCGACTCGGGACAGCCCGTCTAGGTCGGTCGGCCAACCGCTGTGACCATCTTGGTAGTTTCTTGCCGCTCCAAGATCAAACGCGCGGCGGATAACTTGAGGATAGGGCGCGGCCAGCCACCCACGCTCATCGAGCTGGCGCTGAGCTTCCACAAGCGCACTCGCGTACATCACCACCATCTCTCGATCGCCGCGTATTGGCGGTCCTCCACCCTCCAGCTCGCTGAGCCGTTTCAGGACATCGCGAGGAACATCGGTGCCACCCTCTAGGTATCGGTAAAGAGTAGCTCGACCGATGCCTAGTGCCTGAGCGCAGGCCGTCTTCCAGCGACGGCCATGGCCGAGCGTCTCGGCGAAGACAATCCTGCACCGCTCCTCGAAAGTGGTCTGGTCACTCATTGGGATGATAGTGTCTCATCTGTATCCAAGCAAAACCTACTGTCTCAAGTGTCTCACGGTCAAGAACAATCGTACTTTATGCGAGATGTAACCAGAAGCGCGGTATGGGCCCGTGGCTGCGGATAGGGGCGGTACTCAGAGGCGTTCGTTGGCAGTCGTCGCGTAGGATCGGCTGCCGAGGAAGGGGCGGGGATCGTCGGTTCGTGTAAGCATCAGGCCAGATCGGACGACTGACAGGCTGGCCAAACGATTCTTGTTCCGTATCCAGGTCTATGCTAGGACGCCCATGAAGCGAGAGAGGAATCCTGCATGCTAGCGGAGGATGTGCTTACGGGAGTTAAAGATATTTGTGTCATTGGTTGGATGTGGCTATCAGAGTTTCTAAAAGGCAGCCATCGCGGTGTACACCCACATGCACAACGCTCAGGTGCGTATATTATTGGAATATTTGATTCGCTTCCGAAATGCGTTGATATGAGCAGCCCAAACATCATTTATATTGGCGAATCAAATGGGCCAGGTGTGAACCTCTACGTGCGTCTGCATGCTTTTGCTTTGTCGGCGGGTTTGCAGGCGCGCGGTGTATTTCGTCACTCCGGAGGTGAACGACTTGCTGAACGAGTTAAGCACAAAGGAAAGTTGGCCGTAGCACTGATTCCTTACGTTGGCGGACCCCGGAGGCACCCAGATTGGCGCGGCATTGCGCCAGCTCTCGCTGAAAAACTCCTCCTCGCTGCCTTCCTCGAATGCCATCACAACCAACCTATTCTCAATGAGGATGGCAGGCATGTTCAATATGACTGGTTCCCAGAATTAGGAGTGACCTCTATTAATCATTGGGCCATCAATGGTTTTACTGAGCCATCAGCAGGTACTGCCATTCAATGGCTTCAGACTGCGTGCTCGGGGCGCCGACTTCCTGACATAACATGGAAAAGCATTAGCGACGAGTCATGGCAAGGTCTTCATGCAAATGTTCACAAGAGGAACTGGAACATCTATCTAGGTCAGTATGACTCTAATGGGCCACTCGTACTCGAGGTCTGGGTGGGAGACATAGAGCATCTTCGTGCGCAAATTACCACTCCAGACATGGCGCGACAGCAAGCATGGGTACTACAGTATGGGCTTCGAAACGGGTGGCAGGAAGAACGGTTCTAGCGAGTTTCAAACGCTTCGTGCCTCAGCCAGGAGCAACTCTGCTGTGGTACGAACTGCCGATATGACCCACATCGCGCCCCCGTCGCTGGCGCATGACAGGCGGTTCTAACCGATCCGCGCGGACTGATATTATCGGCGACTGCACACTTAGCCCCGATTAAACGTACTTAATCTTACCTTTAACTCGAGACAGAAAGGCAGCGTAGGAGGTCCATAATTAAGTGATCACCGACGGAAGAAAAAAAGTCCTTGACACGGACGTGAACGGGAATTAAGCCTGTACCTACAGCAACGCACTTTGGCGTATGCGGAAAAGGACAGGAAAATGAGGCGTCACATTGCACGCGGTAATGTCGCGAATGGGCAATCGGCGAGTGGCAGGACGGCTGTAGGTTATGTGCGCGTAAGCACCGACATGCAAGCAGCTGATGGATTGTCGCTCGATGCGCAGAGGCATGCGATTCAAGCGTATTGTTCGATAAATGGATTGAGACTTATCAAGATATATCAAGATATAGAATCAGGCGGTAAAGCAGATCGGGTGGGACTTACTGATGCCCTGGCGATCAAGGCAGATGTTGTAGTGGTTCTGAAATTTGATCGCGTGAGCCGGTCAATCAAGCACTTTTGTGAGATGTACGAGGAGCACTTTGCGGATGGCTCAAAGGAGCTGGTTGCGATCCGAGAGTCCATCCGCCTTGACTCGGCGCTTGGTCGAGCGCTGGTGAGCATTTTGCTAGTTTTCGCACAGATGGAGCGCGAAACCACGGGTGAACGGACACGCGAAGCTATTTCTCATATTCGCAGAAGTGGATACCATTTTGGCAAGATACCGTATGGTTATAAGACGGTTCCGGCTCCTGATAATCCTCGATATCGAATCTTGGTGGAGGATGAGGTAGAGCAGAAGGCGCTATCTAGAGTTAAGGCGCTAGTCGAGTCTGGTCGGGGGCTGATTGAGATAGCGAATATTCTAAATATAGAGCAAGTTGTGCCACCTCAAGGTGAGAAGTGGACAAAAAGCTTGATTTATAATTTGAAACTTAGAAAGGGCTGGCATACCTGCAAGCCTATCAACGAGCGCGGTCATACAGACGAAGAAGCCAAGATTCGTATGCGTGAGCTTAGGGATCGCGGGCTTACTTACCAGAGCATTGCCAATATACTCAATGAACAAGGCTACTTTCCGTATAAAGGCAAACGGTTCTCTGCATCAAGCGTCAGCCGGCTGCTGGGTAATACGAAGGAAAGCACGTTGCTGACGCCACGAGCATTCTGCGAGTCAATCATTCGACGGGCGGAGGGAACACGGCCCAGCTACCCGATTCTCGCAAAGTTGCTGTCGGAGGGGGGCTTTATGACGCCGCGCGGGAACACCCACTGGTGGCCGGCGCAGGTCCAGCAGCTTCTGAGCGGAGCTTTTGATCAACACTACAGTGGATAAGGAGCTTCACCACACTGTTATGCCATAACACTCAAACTTCCAACGCGATGAACGGCAACGCGCTCGAAGCGACTTTCGCCTTTCAATGAGCGTACTACTTCCACTCCAACTTCTGCCTCAACATGTACGTCGCATACAAACTCCAACGAGATGTAAGGCGAGCTTAAAAGGTCATTAACAACGACACCCTTGAAGCGTTCATACTTTGGTAACTCACCTCGCTCCAACTCGAAAAGTCCCATGCTTCCGTTGAGCTTGCAGTTCAGTGGCACGCTGAGCACATGGTCCGAATAGACGAAGCGATCTGCCCAGTCAAAATCCAGCATTGTGATCGTGCCGGGCTTAACGAGCGTACCGATCTCGAGCTTTCCATCGAGTTCTAGCACAAGTTCCTCGCCGCTCACCCTCTCTGGAATAGCGGCACTCACGAGAGACTCGAACTCACTCCATTCTTCGCGGCAAAAGTCACCAATCTCAGTACGCGCTGATAGAGGCACCGCCAACTCGGGAAGGCGCAGCAATGACTCCCAGGTATCATGAGCCGCTACATGAGGTAAGTTTTCGCATGCCTTACGGAGGCGGTTGTCTGCGGTGACAACATGAAATGTACTGTGCGCTTTCATGGCGAAGGTTCGGATAGCCACGAACACAAAGGCATCAGGGAGATCTTCACGGCGCTTTGGAGCCCCAAATGGCGGATCTCCTGAGAAATATAGAGCAAAGACATCCCGCGCATGTTCGGGATGTATGTCATGCCGGATGGCTTCGACCCCAATTAACCAATCCGCGACGCCTCTCTCAAAAAGAGACTTGGCATTTTTGGCCGTTGAGCGCAGCACATCGATTGCGTCAATGACGCGCTTTCGATCGTCCTCCGGCAGCCAGGCAGCAATGCGTCCAAGGTCGCGGCTAGGCAACGAAATTAGGCTAGCCAGTTGCGACTGCAACTCGCCCTCGACTACCAGCGGAACATGTAAGACAAGCCGCCCGGTCTTGGCTAACTCGGCCACTCGTCTCAACACTAGCGATGACGGCGATTGCCCTCGCAAGGCACAGGTATCAGCGAAGACGTGCAGAGGGTACGGCCGTGATAAGTGCATGATGACCAAGGTGCTTGTTGAAAGGTAGTCAGGGACACCGATTGGCGGTGGTAGCAGTGGACGATCTGTAGTTTGTGACCGATCCATCGATGGATATTATGGATTTTTAAGGTGGCCTACTCCTTCATCGCCGAGAGCAGATCCGCTCTAATCTCGGCGACTTCGCTGGCGTCATCTACTAGATACCCTGTCTCTCGGCGCACCCCGCGCTCAGGCTTGAGCTTGAGCGACAAGAAATTGTAGCTTGTGATGATTGCGTATCGCTCATCGCAAACGATAACCTTTTCGTGCGTGTTGCCAATCTCAACGGTCTTGATTCGGCCGCGCTTGCGCTGACCGAGCTGATTCAAGCGGCGTAGTGCTTCACGCTGATTCTTGGCGTGCCAGTCTGTCTTACCAACGTCCTGCTCGATGCCGTATCCAATGGTGATATGCAGATCCTTCTGGCGGTCTAGCGCGGTCTGTAGCCAACCTAGAAGTTCGCCGTCCACCGCAGCCGTCCGCAACCAGGGCGACACGATGATCAGTTCGCGTCTGGCCTCAAGAATCGCATCTCTGAGAGCATCCCTGTGCTGCTCAGCAGCGATGCGCTTCGACTTCGGTGAGGCTGCGACTTGCTCGACAGCTTTGTGGATGGACTCTCCGGGCTTGCCCACCTTGAGCGGAGCGATCGACTCCAGGGGCAAGATCTCAGCGCCTTCTTTTTCCAGTCGCTTCAGGGCATCAGAGATGATCTGGTCCTCGCCGCCCTTGTAGCGCAGACACCATTGGAAGCTGTCTTGCTCTTTGCTGTACCAGACATCCATCTGGGCTTCGCGCCATGTCGGGTACGAATGCAGCGCGGTTAGCCGGATGATATCGCGATTACGCTCGCCCCATTTTTCCTCGGGCTTGTCAATATGCGGCAGCCCGAAGCGCTCTAGCAG
>Ga0075163_10003225_pt1 | contig 21944 bp, 3 predicted proteins | sample JI1023141ADNA_FD_71478 | JGI IMG/M metagenome (GOLD analysis project Ga0075163, IMG submission 71478) | Wastewater effluent complex algal communities from Wisconsin, to seasonally profile nutrient transformation and Carbon sequestration -... | ecosystem: Engineered > WWTP > Effluent > Algae... | reverse complement strand
AACTCTATATCAAGGTCATCAAATATATGGTTTACACTACTAGGCATTTTCACTTCCAGTTTAAACGACAAATAAGGTAATTTCTTAGTAAACAAAGTTATTGATTAATTAAGATGTAACAATAGGTGTAGCATTTATACTATACTAAAAGACAAAATTCCAGAAATAAAGATTATGGATAAATTAACTTAATTATTTTTCATTGCATACTATTTATAATTTATTTTTCTTGTTAAACTAGCAAATCTATTATTTTGGAATATCAAAAAGATGACGCTTTGAATATTATCTCTGAATTACACTTAGTATATTTCTTTACAGTATTAGTTAGCCTACAAAGGTATAGTATTGCCATAAATAGTCTTCCTATTAGTTGCTTTCCCAATACACTAAGTATTATATCTATATATTACTTTATTAATCAAAGGAAATTTTGAATTATTTTGCAGCTTTACTCTACACCTAAAGCCTTAAAAACAGCATTAATAGGATCTGAGTAAAAACTTATTTGGAACTTTGCAAATAACTCTCCTGGTACAGATGGAATATCAGTAACACTACTCATAGGAATTAAAATCCTTTTTGCCCCAGAGTCAAAAGCTACTTGCAAACAATTAGCAAGATTTTCTGTTCTAACGATACTACCACCTAAACTCATATCTCCTAAAACTACCATTTGACTTTGTATAGGCTTACTCAATAGTCCTGAACAAAGTGCTACTAAACCAGCAAGTGTCATAGTAGATGATGGGCCAGAATTATGTAATTCTACGATATGTATATGATAGTCATGTTCTAGAACTTTAGCAGATGCGCTAATTCTAGATATATTGGCTTTAAAATAGTCATAAGCTATTTTTATTGGCTCTTTGGTTGTTTGGCTTGAGCCTACACCAGAGATAGAAAGCTTGCCATTTCCAGAAGTCACTTGTAATTCCAAACGATATAGCCCTAAAAATCCGTCTGCTCCAAGTGAAACTGTATGCAAAATCCCAGGATTCATTTGACCTTCTGGAATTAAAGAATTGCCCCCTTGTTCTGGTACACTAATAAAGTGCTCTGCTAGGTTTTCATTTTCCAAATAGCTAAAGTGAACATCATAAAATTCCATACCACCAATCTTTTTTAATTGTTCCTTAACACGTCTACGGGTTTCTAGAGCATATTTTAAGCATTGGCAAACAGCATCTTTGTCAAAATCACCGTGTGGGTAGAGTAATTTTAATAGACCAGAAACAGTGCGTCGTACAGCAATTGTGTCTCTTTGGTTTAAGTTATTACCTAATTTAAAGTATTTATTAATGGCATCTGAGAAATTACGCTTTCTCATTTCTCTTAAGAATTCTGCTAGATAATCAACAATAAACCCATATTGATTAGTAAAAAATTCTGGACGCATTTTAGGTATTTCCCATCCCGGAATGTAGGCATGGAAACGATCAAAAAAGGCTGCATCTATCATTGGTTCAGGAAAAGGTGCAAATAAATGACCTGTTTTAACCAATGTCTCTACACTTTGATTAATGTTTCCTACAAATACCATTGATGCATCGGCGTTTACTGGCTCACGCCCTCTAGAAAATGACCCTGATGCCATAAAATCTTTCATTATTTGAATGCCATCACGATCCTTAAATGAAATTCCAGCTACTTCATCAAATGCTACAACGTCCCATAACCCAATTAGGCCAATCTTTTTTGTTGCCATGTTATAGAACAAATTAGCTACCGTTGTTTGTCCACCCGATACTAAAATGCTATTGGGGCTAATTTCTTTATAAATATGGCTTTTTCCTGTTCCCCTTGGCCCCAATTCGCATAAGTTATAGTTGTTTTCTACAAATGGAATTAATCTAGCTAATAAATGCCACTTTGCACGTTGGTTAAAAAAGGTTGGTTCCATTCCTGTAGAACGTAGCAATACATCTAACCATTGTTCAGTAGTAAAAGCTTTCCTTCCTTCAAATATCTCTGTTATGTCCATATTGGGCATTTGGATAGGTCTTAGTTCCACTAATTGAAAAGGTGATTTTTTTTGATTTTCTTCATAAAAGTAACTTAAGGTAATTATACACCAAATTCCACCTGCTAGTAATTTTTCATATTTTTTTACTAATGTGTTAGATATTTCTATGCCTTTAACCCCTAAGTTTGATAACCATGCTTCATAGATATCACGTCTTTCATTAAGTTTTACGTTTATCTTGTCAATTACTTTATAAGTACCAAGCTCACGAATTTTAGATTTAACCTTTTCAGCTTCATCAGGTCGAACAAAATTTTCAGCTAGAATGTTTTTAACCTTTTTTAAGCCTTCAGCAATTGTACTTTCATCATTAGAAGCACAATACATTCCTAGTAAATACTCCAAGACATAAACTGGTACATTAGCTCCTTCCTTTACCAATTTGGTTAAGTCTTTACGTACTACTCGACCAGCAAAGTGTTGGTTTTGTAAGTCATCAATACTGCTATCAATTTCAAATTCTGGCATAGTTTAATCCTAAAAATCATTTAGAAAAGCAAGATCAATAGTTACTGAAAAACGCTCATATTCTATCTGGTTTTCTGCATCACGTAAGACTAAAAAGTAATCTTTCTTTTTATCATAATTACCAGATTGTATAGTTAATTGGGCTATCTTTTCACGTTCTTGCATTATGAGAGATTGACTATCAAAAGTCAGTGTTACTTCTGTGCTAATCAAGCTATCTGCATCACGTAATGAAATAAGTAAAGTACGAGGCTGTACCCGTTCAGAAATAGGTTCTGTTTGGATAAAACTAAAGCGTTGAACATTATTTACAACTTTTTTAATTTGGCTTAACCATGTGACATCTACTTTTCTTACTGCTGCACGTTCGGCGGCTTGGCCACGTAGTTCTTTAACAAAAATAATGGGTACTACAATTTCTTGTAGCATTGCTCCTCCATGTACAAACCGTGAGCCACCAACAAAGTGAAAGCGATTTGCTCCTTTTGGCACCCAAAATTCTATGTCTCCATTTATTCCTGCTGTTGTTTTAGTTTCACCTTTCCAAACATTTATATCTTTCCCTAAATTTTTCCCTAACAAATAACGTTTTTTAGCTTTTAATGTACCATCAGGCTCATTATCTAACTTGCTTTTATCTTGTTGCTTAAGAGAAGAATCTTGGAAAAGAAAACCATGATCAGCAGTGACAAAAACTTGACTACCATTTAACTCGTTGATAATTAACCTAACTAAACTAGATAATTCCTCAATAGCTTCTCTTGCTGCATCAAAGGTTTTTGATTCTGTGTCGGCTTTATCACCAATCGCATCAATTCTATTATGGTAGACATAAATAACTCTCCAAGCCTTTACATATTCTCTGCGTTTATCCCTAGGCATTTCTAAAAGTTTTTCATAGCTAATAGCTGTACCTTGAAATTTCTCTAATATATTAGCTCGTTGTTCTGTTCCAGCAGTAGATTGCCCATCAATGTAAACGTTCTCTGCATTAGCTCTATACTCCATTTCACTATGTGGAAGTAAAGCTGCCATCCCTAAAGCTGTATAACTAGGTAAAACAGCTAGTTGGCTAGACAATGCAGCCTTTAATCTATTAGTGCTATTTATTTCTTTAGCTAATTCTTCAGCCACTTCATAGCGTAATGCATCACTTATTACAACATAGACCTTGCTTTGTGGTGACTCATCTAACCGAGGTTTTACTTGTGATTTATAGAAGTTTTGCTGATTATTAATCCCTTCAATCTCCCAATTCTTTAGCAAACTATACTCATCATTATGATCAATAAATTCACCCCATTTAGCAGCAAGTTGATCAATAAACCAATTGACATAACAATCTTCTATAACATTTCCTAAGTTTTTCAGAATATCCCATTGTAATTCTACTTTGTCTGCCGCTTCATGAAATAATCTATAAAGCTGATCAAAGCGGTAAAGTTCCTTTGTATAAGCCTCATACATTGCTTTTGAATTTGCATAAATAAAGCCATCTGTGTATTGCCTACGCAGTAACATTATCTCTGCTGCTGCTTCAATAGCAGTATAAACAGCCCGATAGTGCTTACCTTTGTCACTAACCTTGTCTATGATTTTAGACCAATGGCCATCACAACGTTTAGCAATAATTGTTCTTAGTTGTTCTATTTGTAAATACTTATTATCGTTAATTACTTGATCTCTTAAACAACGAGCAATATGCTGTTCTACTGCTTCAAAAGTCATTACTTCAACTAGTGAAGTTTCATCTAACTTATTTAAGTGATCATCAAGCCTTAACTGTTTTTCAATATAGTTAGAAAGACTATTATAACTCAACAAATAATTAAGGTGATTACGCCATTGGGACATTAAAACAGAAGCATTTAAGGATAAGTCTTGGTTAGTTAACAAAAAATGCTTAAGTGGTTTAGGAAGCTCTGTTTTTAAAGCTTTAGCAAAATCTGTTACTAGTAATTTAATCAATAAGTTAGATAAACTAGGATCTGATTCCGAATAACCAAAATTTTGTTTTACCAAATCCCAAAAAGCTTCTTTTAAGTTGTATTTTTCGATCTCGGTAAATCCGCGAGTGTTTTTACTTAAATCTATTTGCTCCGTTTGGCAAAACTCACTAAAAAGCTTGATTAAAATGGTAAAGAGTTCAGGCTGTTCAGCACGAGCTAACACTGCAATAATTTTTTTATCTATTTCTGGAGCAGAGTCGGTAGAAGAAATCCAACGTTTTAACGCTTTTAACCTTTCTTGACTACGGAAGAACATAATACGTTTGGCTAAATGTTCGCGTAAAGATTGGTTAACTAATTCTAATTGATCTAAAACAATGGATGCACTATCAGCATAAAACTCACGACTATAAAGACGAACATCCAAAAGCCAGTCTTTCTCTAAGTCTGGATGTGAAAAAGGAGCATAAATCAAATATTTGCTTTGCTTATCTTTTATTTCTAATAAGATTTTCGTTTCTAATGCTGATAATTGATCAAGCCTTAATACTTTAACATCATCAAGCTGAAGGAACTCTAATTGATCTTCAAACTCAGCCTCATCATCATACCAAAAAACAACACGTTCATTATCTTGTTCAAAAAAACGGCGTAGGGTTTCTGTTATTTGGGGTGCATTCATTTTAAGTGATTACTCCGTAGTCATTAAAAGCTTTTGTGTTCGATGTGAAAATTTCAAGATAGCTAAAAGTTTGAAGCCAAACTCTAATATTGTCAGCTATTCTTCCTTCTTTTTGCTAGTTTGTCTTGCGCAGTTTTTAGCTTATCGCTCTTAGATGACTTTTGGATATCACCGGTTAACGGCTCATCCACAAGATTAGTAGGCGAGTTGTTAGTTTTTGATAAAATTTTACCTTCAATTAATGAAGTTAAAATTTGGAAAGCGTATTCTCGTTTAAGTAACCCATTTTTAAAAATGTCTTGAGACTCAAATGAAAGCAAACAGTCTAAACAAGCCGTTTTGCACCTAGTGTTATGTTGCTCGTTTACAAATAGGATCTCTTTTGCTTTTACTAACCATTCTTTCGCTACTGACAATAACTCTCTAACATGACCTGCTCCACCAGGAATGTTGTCATAAATCACGATACCTAAAGAATTTATTACAATTACTCCTATTTCACGAGTATCAAGCTCCAATATTTGCGCACCAGCTAAACGCAACGCATAAGCAATAGTAGTAATAAGCCCTACATCATCAGCTTCTTCACCGAGAGTTTGAGAAAAATCTAACCAGCATATATCTGTTACTTCTTTTGCAGCAAGAGTTTGGTTACGCATTACAGGAGATTGCTCTGTATTTTTCCAACAATTATCATAGGGTGAAGGCGAACTTAATGGGCTATGGGGCAAAAAGCTATGAGAAAGACCCTTTATACCTTGTCCAACGGATGTCTCGCTTTCAGCATAGCCACATTGCAAACAAATCGCAAAACCACATTTAGCATTGCCTCTATTATAAATAAGTATTTCCCCATCCTCACGGTAGAAAGCTTTAAGCCCTTTAATATCTGCAAAATCATTAACTTGAATAGGTTTACTTTCTAGTGCCGTTTGTTGGGTAAAAGCTACTGTTGCCATTTCAGCACTACCCACTCTGTCGATATTGGTGCTCCATTTTGGTGGATCCCAAGCAGCAGTACTAAACCCATGTTTTGGAATTAATAAATCAACAGGACTGCTAGCAGGGTTACTTTGACATATAGGGCAGGTTTTAAGAGCTTTTGACATCCAATAAAAGAAATGTCCATTTTTGCAAAGACAATATTGCCCTCTTAAGCCTAAATAAGTATCTATTTCGGCTCCTGTCCAATGCTTTAAGAGTCCCTGTGAAGAAACAAGCTTACCACCAACAAGCAATTGGCTTCCAGGAACGTATTCACGGATTGCTAACAGGCTTCTGCGCTCTAGGCGGTACTGATCTTCTTCTCTAATCTTCCTTTTTTTATCCTCTGAGACAGAAATTACACGAAGTTTATGAACTCCTATAGGAAAACCATAATGAGGAAGGAATTGACGATCTGCTAATGCTTCAATCACTGTTAACTCATAAAGGGCAGATAATTGATACCTTATTGCGTTGGCTTGAGGTTTGTTAGAGGACTTACTCCAAACTTCCAACAGATTGTTATATTCTTGCTGAAATCCTGTTATAACACGTTCAAATTCCTTAATGGTTTTGTCTATTAACTCAGGCCAGTTATCTGCTTCTTTATCTAAAGAAGTTTCCTTAAATAGCTGTTTAACTTCAGCAAGAGTTTGCTCAGTAACAGTTTCTTTACGCCATTTAAGGTAGTTGAGGAACTGGTAGTCTAACCCTTTTTCTTTAGTATCCTGATTCCACCAAGATAACTGGTTATCTTGCTGAAAAAAGATTCTATTAATGTGTTCTAGTTCAGGTTTCTCGATTTCAGATTTATCCCAATATCTTGGTAAAGGAAACCCGCAAAATCGTCCCATATATCCAAAAGCTGCCATAGCTCCAACCTGTACATCTTTTGGGTATATTGCTTTAAAAAAGGTTCCTAGTAGAAAAGAATGCAAGTGTCGTCTAACTACTCTATCACGGTCAAGAAACACCAAGGGTTGCCTAAGATTCTTACTTATATATTTATCAAAGTTATAAAATACTTCTCTATCATAAGGTGACGGTCTAGCAAAAGTGACTACAATAGATGAACCATCAGCACGCCTGCCAGCTCTTCCTGCCCGTTGAAGGTAATTAGCTTTGCCTGGAGGAACATTGCTCATAAGAACAGAATTAAGACCTCCAATATCAATACCCAACTCAAGGGTTGTTGTAGAGCTTAAGATGTTACGAAGACCTACCTTAAATAAGTCTTGCAGTCTTTGATTTTCTTGAGGTGATAATTGGGCGCTGTGTTCTTCTGCCCATAACCCTAATTCAAATACAGAAGAATGACGAAATTCCTTTCTTTGTCTCCCAACTCTTGGATCCAAATCAAGCTCACTATTTGTAACAGGCTCAAGTGTGCTTAAAGAGCCAACATCAGTTGTACATCCCAAAACACTACGGCACCATATCTTTCCTGTTTTACTGCACTTGTACAATTTTAGAGGAGGTCTTAAGGCTAAATTCTGGAAAACTATCCTTATAGCATCTACAGGAGGACCTTTAGGGCTTTGGCGAAGTTGCCTTTCAAGCCATGGAAAGGCTGTACTTCCAATAGATTGTCCAACCATAACTGCTCGCGCTAGTAATTGTTTAAAAGCTGCTTCAAGCATTTTGCCAGCTAATTGATTAACTATCTCTCCTTCTAAACCGCTAGCTTTAAGTACTGCATTAGCAAACCCTCTACGTCTGTGCCTAGTTTGTTCTCCAACAAATGAAATCAAATAGTTGCCACTACTAGAATTTTGTGAACACCACGCACCAAGTTTAATATTGCCATATGGATAGCTTTGATCTTCCTCTGGAGATCCTAGAGTGACTGCATTATTAATACGTAAGGTATCACATAAAGACTGTAAAAATAATGACCAAGCAGAAGCAATTCTATTGCGAATATCTTCAGTTGGTAGTAGTCCTATAAAGTCATCAGGAGCTTTAAGTGTATCTAATCCTGGGTAGGTTACTTCTACCAAGCCTACAGATTCCAATGATCTAGCAAGTCCGGGGCGAGCAAATTCTTGCGCTAAAAAGGATCGTGTTTTGGACCTGATTTGGTTCCAATTCTTTTCCCAATCAACTTGAGACCAATATCTAAAACCATTGTTAAGTTGATATCTAAATCTATGTTTAAGCCCAGACTCACTATCAAGAAGCTCTGCAAGTAAAGGCTGATCAAATAACATTCCCTCCCATACTTCAATAGCGCCACCAGCAAGGGATGAGGATAATTTATTTTGTTGTTCTTCTAGTTGTTTTATTAAGTGTCTCTTTAGAGGAGCACTTATATCGGGTTGGTTTAATTGATTTTGCAAACGCGCAATATCTTCATTCATTGCCTGCAAAACATGTTCATCTACTAAAACTTCATGGAGTGCCCTAACAACAGCCGCTCTAATCATTTGGCTTTCATGTTGATGCCTAAGAGAAGGCCCCATACGAGCAGCTTCTTGTCTACTATCACTAAACACTAACATTCTACGGCCTCTAGCGGGAAGCCAAAGGTTATTAACTGAAGGAAATTCTGGCAGTTGAGTAAGAATAGTTTCTGTAAGTATTGAAAGTGTTATAGGCGTAGTCATAGAAAAAGGTTCAAATTCACCGCTTTCACAACGTAAACACTCTTTTATTTCCATTAATGTCAATGAATGGCTCCGGCCACCATCGAGTTTACCAGTTCTTGGATCAATACTGATTGCAAGAGGAGAAGAATCATCAACAAGCTTATAATATTTGCAATCAATATTGTTTACATATGCTGGTTTAAGTGTTGCTCTATTTTCAATAGCTGCTAATAAATATTCTCCACAATTAGAACATCTAAATAGTGATAAGACAGATGAGCCACAGAAATCACAAGAGTCGCGAATTCCTCCGATAACGGCCCCTAATTTAGGTAATTTAAATTCGTTTTTTCCTGAACAGTCTTTGTTTAAGCATATAACTAACCCTTCACAAGCTCGTGCCAAAAAGTGTATTCGGTGTGGTACTAGCGGGTAATCACCAGCTTTATTTCTAGCTGAAGCAGACAGTTGTAATAACTTAACAGTGGCTTTGATCTCCGCATCACTACAACTATCCCAAATTTCAGTAGTTAACGCATCTAATGATAATCTTTTATTTTCCCAAAGAGCCATTTCTAGTCTATGAATTAAAGGAGAATGCTTGAGAGATTGATAAAGTAGCTCAGACGGCGTAGTAGCTTTGTTTTTTGCCTCAACAACTACATTATAATCAACAAGTTCAGGTAAATTATCATATAGTTTTTCATATAACTCAGGATTTGTTGCCAGTACACTTTCTCCTTGGCTATTTATCTCAATTAAAGGTTTGTTAAACCATTCCCAAGAAGCAAGCTGTTCTGCTTTAGTTGCATTATTTGGTGGGCAGCTATTATCCATAATTAAACGGCTTGATCTACCTTCAATAGTCTTAACCTGGTCTATTTGTTTTGAAAATATTGTAGAAGCAAACTGTTGTAATTGTTGCTGTTTACCAGTACCAAGAGTTGCAGAAGTAGCAATCTGTAAAACATCTTCCGATTTAACTCCACACCGAACTAATAAACGCCTCAGCAGCAAAGTAATTTCAGCAGCTAGAGTACCTGTATAAAGGTGGGCTTCATCAAGAACCACTGCACTTAAAGAAGAACCAAAGAATACTGCGTCTTGAGGCCGACACAGCATGTACTCCAGCATTGAGTAATTAGTAATTAAGATATCTGGAACTATTGGATTTGAAGATAAATCTATTTTGCTACCATCACTACTTTCTAGGCCGCGCGCTTGTTGGCGAGTACGCATGCGGCAGTTATGCCAGGTTGGAATACCTAATTTATCAGCTACAGATTTGTTTTCAGGAGTTTCGCTTGTAAAGTGAAATAAAGTTAATTTATCTTGACCGTTAAGCCACTCATATATTCTACCAACCTGATCATTAACCAAGGCATTCATTGGATAGAGAATCAGACATCTAATACCTTGTCCTTTTCTTTCACTGTTGTAGAGTTGATTTAGTACAGGTAATAAAAATGATTCTGTTTTACCGCTGCCGGTGCCAGCAGTAATAACTAAACAAGGTTTATTGGTTTCTTGGCTGATTGAGGATTTAATAGCTTCAACTTGATGTAAATAAAGAGGTCTATCCTTGGGGACAGCTCCGTTTTGATGCAAATGTTCACATAATTCTTTATTAAATAGCCCTTTTTCAGCTAATACCCTTAATGAATCAGAAGATGAAGCTGATGGAAATGCTGCTTCTACCCATAATTCACTAAGTAGCCCACCTTGTTTAGGGCTGCCAGACCAAATAGTGCGACAAATTTCAGATAGTTTTTTATCCTGTACAAAGTTATCGTCAATAGAAAAATCAACTAATCTTTCTTTGACGACTTCGGCTAATCTTAATGCATCTAGTTGGCTCATTATTCATCCCTATAGTTAAAATTCTTATAGCAAAATATCTAATTATTAGTCAATATACTAAATACTAAAAACTTCTCTCATCGTTGATTTAAGCCCGTTGTGACGTAATCGAGCAAACATAAACCTAGATAGTTTCTAAACTGATAGTTATTTCCGGTAGCCACACTAAGGTTAAAAGCATCAGAATTTAATAACCAAGTACCATTTTTCAAGTAATATATAGCCCGTTCTACTAAACCAGTTTTAATAAAATTTGAATCTACTTGCATTATTGAAGCAATTTGCTCTCTAAGTTTAGTCTCGCAGGCTTGAAACTCCCTATTAGTAAAATTTGTTGGAAGACCTGCAATATTTTGTTTTACACTATTGAGCTGGTTAATAGCCATTTTACTTTCTGCGATATCAAGGTTGCTTTCTCTAAACCAATTGCTAAGAACTTTGCCCATTAGTATTGGATCAATCCTTAATAATTGTTTAGTAGCATAGTGTAGGTTAAAAGGCAGTTCAGGTATTTTGAAAACGTTTATAACTAACTTGCTATCTCCATTACTAGGCAGCCAGTCCAAAAATATTTGTCTGATAGCAGCAAACCACTCCTCACCTTCAGCAGAATATTCAAGCTCATATGGTAAATAATCATCAAATAGCCAACCTTTTAGTATCTCACCAGGAAATGCTTCTATGAGTTTTAAGATTACTTCCCGCCATTGGCTACTTAATATTGGTAACCTCATCCAGCGTATGATGGATGCTATAGTTATAGGGTTTGAAATGTTCTTTAAATTTTGAATAATTAATTCGTCTATTTTTGATGGCCACCAAGTCCCTAATCTGGTGCCTTTATACGCAACAGCTACAATAGGTTCAAAGCCATCTATATCTATCTCCCAACAATAGTCATTTATTATTTTTATTCTATTGTAAGGAGTAACTGTAGGTTCTAAACCTACTTGCCAAAGCACTACTTGATGATGTGGGTCAGGTAATAAGGGATGAACAAGTTTAATTTGGAGCTTTCCTGCAATATACTCAACAGAGTCTATTATGCCAGAATCTATTACTTCTTTTGCTAATACTAACAAGTTATCAGTAAAGTTATACTGTCCTTTACGTACTGTTAAAGGAGCACCATATCCAGCTAAAACGCCAATAGTACGGGCTTTTAACCACACTTTTTGACTAAAGGTTGAGCCTTCCATCAAAACTAAATTTGTAGACTCATCATAGTCAGAATAAGGTAAAAAGAAACGGAAAATATCAGTTTGGGCATTACTACATTTCAATGAGCTTTTACCATCTACAATTTGCCAACCGTCCTTATTGAGTTTTGCTACACCTAACATATTTTGAATTACACGTTTAGAAATTCTATAAAATTGATTATCTTTGAAGAAGCCAATAATAACGTTTAATCCCAAGGCTGCCTGGTTAGCATTAAGTATAATCTCTTCTGTAAATGCAGTGTTACCTTGTTGTTGAAAATTTAGAGGTTTAGCTTCAAAACGTACAAATTGTATCTTAATATTTGCTACTAAACTCCTAATAACAATTCTTACAGGTTTACCTAACCTGATTTTGTTATTAGGAGTATTAAGAGTAACGTACATATTTTCATCTAACCACTGAGTAGACTCTTTAATCTTATTTTTAGCTGTTACTTCTAAATAAGGCTCCCAATATAGATGCCCATCTAGTAACAGTTTAAAATCTGGCGACCAGCCTGCTGAAAGGAATATTATTTTTTTAGATGCACCAATTAATTGCCAAAAAGAAGGTTGCGTTTCCATTTCAAACTCATCGTCTACAATTAAAACGTATGCTTTCTTGGTGGACATTCGCTGCTGCCAAGCATCAAGCCATTTGCCAGAAGAATACTCAAAAAGTACTATATCTTCAGAAGTATTCCAGAGCACCAACAACATTGAAACTACTATGTTCCCATTACCGTCGATAAGGATTACATTGTACTGAGGCTCTTTTAATGGAATGTCTAAAAATTCTGGGTAAGAATAAGTTCCGTCTACCATTTGCAACAAAGTAGCAACCTGCATATTACCAACAAATAATTTATACTGGTTTTCAGTTAGTTCTAAAGACGTTAAGTTGCTTATTCTACACCTAAAAATGGGTTGATCAGGGATATTCCAAATAAACTGAATGTCGTCCAAAATAGGTGTAGATTGCCCTGTCTCATTAATACTTCTTGATGAAGTAGTATCAGGCTTTTTCAAACATTGTGTAGCTATTTCTTCACTCCACTCAGGTAAAACCCATTGATTTTCCTCTATTACAGTATCTAGTCTTTGCCTAGTAATATTGCCAGATCTAAAATCTCGTAAATTTCTCCAAAGTTGTCTAAACGAATCGCTTCTTAATGGACTGTTTAATAAGTATTTTATAGTTTCTGTAGTATTACCAGTTAACCAATGAGCTAGATTTTCAATACCCATTCTTGTAAAACCAAACTGTAAATATATGCTTAAATACCAATTACAAGCCCCTTCTAATCCAAAAACATGACGTAACTGTAATTTATAAGCAGCAGCCTCCATAGCATCTTTGGTTATTGGTTTAGGTTGGTTTGCCAAAAATAGTGAGGACTTAGCTTGATTAAACTTAGCGTGTACAACAGACCATACATATCCTTCTCGTGCGTTGCGTCTAGCTACTTCTGCCGATAAAAACATTAAAAGTAGCCCCATTCCTTCAAGGTAGTTAACTTGCCTATATATTGGCTCAACTGCTATTGGACTCTTCAAACAAATGTTTACTGTGGTGGTGTCTAAGCTCTCAGCCCACTGGCATAACCATTTGTAATCATAATCATTAGGCATAAGGTCGGCTAAAGATTTAGGACTGGACATCTGCTCTAACTTTTCAGCAATATTTGAAACTGCTTCTTTAATCGTATTAATTTTCTGGCTATAAGTAATTCCAGAAAAGATATTTGCTCCATCAACAACATCTTTAACGATATGTTTGGGGTCTTCTATCTCTTGAAGTTCTTCAGTTTCCTCAAGCTCTTCAGTTCCTTCAAACTCTTTTGGTAGGCTTATTGGAACCTCATCAGGTATTATATACTCAAATGTTTCACCAATTTGGTTAGTAGGAGTTTGTTCAGTGTCTGTAATTAAAGACCTGAGAATATAGTTTCCTTTTTGTCCAGTAAATTTAATTTCTTCTTTGAATCTTAGAATACCAGCATGAACATTATGATCCGTTTGACTTTGAATATTTGGAAATAATTTTCTTACTCTTTCAGATACCTCAGTAAAATGGGCTGCTCTACCCAAACTTTCCATTGCTCTTATAATACGGACTTTCAAATTGGTATAAGTTTTATGAACTGAACATGCAGAACTATAGAGCATATCAAGCTCTTTTATAGTTAGTCCGTGGCTAAGACTATGGAAAATACTATTTTTAAATTGTTCTTCTGGTATCTCTTCTTGATAAATCCAACTCTCTAGGCTAGGTATCTCTAATTTATTCTCATCAATCCATAAGAGTTCCCCTTCAAGTAATTCTTGGATTTTTAGTCCAAAATATTCTTTTAGAATCTCAACTAATGCTTCTGAGGAAGGGTTTTCACAAAATAAAGGGGAAAGCTTTTCGGCTAGTTGGGTTGGTACAATTAGTCTTGGAGAAGGAAGTTTTACAAGAGCGTTAGCAAGAAAAAATATATTCTTCCTTAAAATACTACTATGGCTAACCTTTTGAAAAGCTTGTTTCTCAATTTGTCTAACTCTTTCCCTAGTCATTCCAAAAGCTTTGCCAATATCTTCCAAGATTTTATCTTGTAAGAGCCTCATTTGAAGAATCGTTTTTTCTCTATCTGAAAGTGGATCCCAAAAGGTTAGATCCTTAGAATATGCAGCAGGTGGAGAAAGATTTACCTCAACTTTAGCTTCAGGATAATTTGACCAAGATAAATTAATAAATCCTTTTATCTCCAAGCCTTTACAAATTTTAATACAAGCCCTTAAATATGCTATATTCCAAAGATTATTAAAACATTCTGAAAAACCTATTTTATTTAGCTCAGAAAGAATCAACATAAAGTTTTCTGTGCTACCAGATAACTTCTTCATTGCTATTTCTGCAAACTTTTCTATAGAAACTGAGTCTTCTAAACAACACCATTTAACAAGTAAATCTATAACATCCCCAAGGAACTGTAGTTTAGGCATAAAAAGAAAAGTATTCTTGGTTTCTAAACTTACAAAAGAAGGATGCTTTGCAAGACAATCTTCTAGGCGATTTTGTTCGATATTAGGAAAATAATTCTCAATAAAATAATTAACAGGCTTAAAAGGTAGCTGCTCGGTAGCTAACCAGCCAATTAAAGAATCTATTTCTTCATCTGTAATTTGGGTATTATTTGATTCAATTTTTTCTATTAACTCGCCATCTAGTTTGGTGTAAGGGTAGTTGGTAAATTTATTACATATAACTTGCCAGTTGCGTTTGGTACTTGAAACTATCTGAATTTTTCTCTCTTTGTAGGTAGGAATATCTAATAACCCTAGTATAGCCTGTCGTAAGCTATTTAAAGATGTAATTCCAACATTTTCTAGCGATCGTAGTTTTTGAGCTTCATTGTTTTCAAGTTCTTTAACAACACTTCGTAAAGATGTGTAATTTGCTTCTGCCAGGGCGTTAGATACTCTAACAGGAATATTTGGCAAAATATCCTGCCAAGGTAAGTCTAAATTAATTCCAATGTTTTCTAGTTTAGTTTTAAGTGTCTCTAGCTGCTCAGGTTGGTATGTTTTTGGAGGAAGTACTTCTATTACTCTAAACTTTGCTGGAGTTTCAGTTTTAGTAACAACCTCTTCATTTTGCTGAATCCTAAAAAGCTCTAAAGAGATTTTGCTCTCAGCTTTATTATAAGAATTAGGGCAAACAAGTTTGGCAGGGCATTTTTGGCATTTTTCCTGTGAAGGCGTTGCAAGAAAATCACTTACTCTTATTTTTTCAGTTAGTTCTTTTAATTCCTCACTAACCTCCTCAACGCTCCTAAGAGAGAATTTTTGCTCTGTGTTGTCCTTAATAAAATGAACTAGACTTTCTAAGTGTTGGTCAGGATATGCAAGCTGAGCATATTCTAACTGTGTACGAACATAATCTAAGTCTGTAGATTTATAGTCATATTTAAACTCTACAATTTGTGTAATATGTTTATCTTTACGTAACAAATCTATCTTACCTTTTACAAAGGCTCCTTCAGTTGTTATAAAAAATGGTTTCTCAACATCAACAACCTCTAAATTTGCATTGTTTAACAAAGAGTCAACGTAGGCATTAAATAAACTACGAGCGCCTTCTTGTTCTTTACCAACAAAAGCTTGATCAAATAATAATGGTGCAAGACCTTTTATCTCTTCGTTTTGTTGATAGCTATGGTGTAGGGCAACTAAAGCTCTACGTAGCCCTGTAGACATTCTTAACTCTTTGGCTGATAGGTTCGCAAATTGGTAATGTTTCTTCAAGGAATATTGCTTAGGGCAATTTTTGAAACGGAACAAGTCTTCAATAGAAAGCTGAATCTGATTATTATAGTTTGTTGGTAACTTTTCGCTAAATAATTCTTTTTCTACAGCATCGAAAGTAATATTTTCAAATTCATTTAAAAATACTGAAGGATTATCAGGTGTTGTAGCTAATATGAGTAGGTTTTTAGCCCTTGTCATCCCAACATAAAGTACCCGCCGCTCTTCTTCTAGTAAATCAGAATTAGACTCAAAATCATTTATAAGTTTATTTAGATAGGGTCTTGGGTTTGAAAAGGAAAGATCTGGTAAAGAAGTATCTATCACCTCAGCAATAATAACTACAGGAAACTCAAAGTCCTTGGATTGGTGTATAGACATTATTGAAACTCTATCACCCAGTGGAATAGTATTTAGCTTTAAAGATTTTGTAGCTACATTTCTATACCTAAGAATAATATTTAGCCGTTCTTTTAGATTTGAATCGCTAAACTCTACATCAACATCATTAATAAGGTGAGAAAGATACGCTAGATCTGTTGTAAAGTCTGTTTGTTCTATAAGTTTTAGATCATTTAATAGAGTTAGATATAAATCTTCTATTGATTCATATTTACCGCTATGAAAATTAGTTTTTAACTCAGATAAATAAGAAATGATGGCAAGATCGTTATATATGCCTAGTTTAGAAAAGAAGTCTTCAAACTGAGCTACATCATCGAATTGTTGTTCCTCGCTACCTATTATTTCAAATATCTCTAATATGTATGAAATAATGTTTTCATTGCCAATCTCTCTATTGCCAACTAGCAATGGTGGAATTCCTAGTTCTTCTAATGCGTCTCTGTATATAAACGTTCTACTTGTTATTGAGCGGAACAATAAAGCAATATCACTATATTTCTCGACTATACCTGATTCTTTTAGTTGTTTTACTAAAGCAGCAACCTTATTAGGAAGATCTTCAAAAGAGCTAATTAGCTTTACAGGTGGTATACCTATCGGATTATCTGTTTGTATCTCTTTAAAATAACGTCCATTATTTTGATTAATAAACTCTTGCGCAGCATAACTAATTGATTTACTAGAACGATAGCTATTTGTTAGTTGCTTAATAACAGCATTTGGAAAGTGCTCATCAAAAAGTAAAGAATTATCAACGGATGTACCTTTATAAGCCCTAATCGATTGGTCATCATCTGAGCTAATAAAAAGACTACAACCAGTTTTATATATCCTTTGGACAATTCGATCTTGTATCGGATAAGTGTCTTGATAATCATCAATAAATATGTGCCTAAATTGATGCTGAAACTGATCAATAATATCTGGATCATCAAATAGACTTTCAGCATATGCCAATGCCATCGAATAGTCCATATACCCTTCTGTTTGAAGGAGTTGCCAGTATTTTGGATAGGTCTGAACTATTTTTAGAGTAATATCATCAGTTGGAGTGTTTATTATACGTAAATAATTTGCTCTGATTTTGATGTCTTCGCTGGTAACGACCTCTTGAGAAAGAAAGTCAAATATCTGTCCAACATAAGAATAAAAATGATAAAGATCATCGCTTTTATTCATTAAAAACAAACTCTGTTTTCTTTCTGATAACCAACTTGGATAAAGATCAATTAGCCCTAACTCTTTTGCCCCATGGTAGAAAAGAAAGAGCGTTCGTTTAGTTTCATTGATAGGTAAAAAAGAACCACTATGAAAAGGTAAATAACTCTGAAATTGCTGAATGAGGAAATAACAGAAAGAATATAGTGTACTGATATTTAGCTTGTTTAGATAAAGATCTACACTCTCTGGATAAAGAGTAGAAAGTTTATTTCTTACAATACTCCTTAAGTTTTGCTCACTTTCTTTAGTTAGGCACAACGCAACAATATGTTCTGGACTGGTTTTTTCATCTATTAACAGCTTAATAATTCTGTCAGCTATTGAATTACTTTTTCCTGTACCAGCAGCGCCAATTAAAAACTCAACACTACTGTTTACACTACTTGGAGCAGATAAAGTTGGTGTACTAAAAGGGAATTTGTTGTGTAGTAGGAAAAACAAATTATCTTGTACTTGAGTAGGTATATCTGTTTTTGCAAGTTCAATAATTTTTAACAGCGAAGAATCGTCTATTGAAAAACCATGGTTTTCAATAAATTCTGCGCCTAATATCTCATTCCATCTTTTTACAGCTAGAGCAATTAATAATAAATCTTCTTGATATCCTTCAGGCCCATAAACAAGCTCTGGAAGCAGATCAAGAGAACTGATTAGGTACTTTATTACATTGCGAGCAACGTTTCTTTCTTCATTTGGTAACAGTTCATCTTGATAAAGAGAAATTAGCGCTCCATAGTACAGAGGTATACTTTCTATTAAAGGCCACCATTTATTATCTGCAAAGTCTATAAACTGAGGCCAGATTTGAATTTCTAACCAAATTTTCTTTCTAAATTCTGTTAAATATTTTATATCTATCTTTTTAGCAGTTGCCTTAAATAAGTCATTTTGTTCTATAGTTTCATTTAACTTATTTGGTTCTTCACCAATAGGGGCAATATTTTCTAATAGTAAATTTATTTGGTTAATAGGTTGTGTGTTATTTTCTGTAATTTCTTGTGTCTTTATTACCTCAAACTCTTGGCTTATTATCTCCACATAACTTGGTTTTATGGTTCTTACCAAACGAAAGCCAATATTGCTATCTCGGTGGCTAGGTGAGTTGAAAAAGCGGAATGCTAGACGACAGTCCTCTTTTCCCCTTTTGTAACTGCCTCCACGGTTAACGCGCCCTGCTCCCGAATTTGGGCCAATAGGATCTGTAGCATCATTTCTTGAATATCTATCATACCAATCCAAACACCATTCCCTTACATTGCCGTGTACATCATATAAACCCCAGACGTTAGGTAGTTTTTCTCCTACAGGGTGTGTTTTGCTTTCAGAATTACCTAAGTACCAAGCCATTTCATCTAAACTACCAGCGTAATCATCTGTGCAGCCAGCCCTGGCAGCGTATTCCCACTCCGCTTCTGTAGGAAGTCTATAGATATACTTATCGCTTCTTTGGTTTAACTCCTCTATAAACTCTTGTACATCATTCCAGCTAACGTTTTGTACAGGCAAATTAGCACCATTAAAGCGACTTGGGTTATCTCTTATAATTGTTTCCCATTGTGCTTGGGTTACTTGGGTTGCCTGCATCTCAAACTCTTGGCTAATTATTACCTTGTGGGCGGGTTTTTCATCTTCTCGTCCACTTTCCGAACCCATAATAAAAGTTCCTGGAGGAATTTTTACAAACTGATTTTCTAAAATAGCTTCTAAATCTACATTTTCTTGTTGCAGTTCTTTTTCCTGCTCAGGTTCTTGTGATTCTTGTTCTTTGGCCTCTTTTTCAATCTCACTTACTGGAATGATAATAGTATTTGTTGAAATAGGCTCTTGAGCGATAATTTGGTTAGGATAAGTAGGTACTTCGGGGAGAATTACCTGGTTTAAATATTCTTTAACTAACTTATCGTCTATATTTTCAGTTTCTTGAACCGTTTCCTCGACTTTTATTGTCCTTACTAAGCGAAAACCAATATTGCTCTCACGGCTGTCAGGTAAGTTAAAAAATCGAATGGTTGGCTGGCAAGACGAACCACGGCTTCTATAGCTACCTCCGCGATTAACACGATCTCTACCTGATTTTGGGCCTGTTGGATCTGTTGGTCTGCTATGGGGATACTTTTCATACCAGTCTAAACACCACTCTTTTACATTTCCTAACATATCATGTAGTCCCCAAGCATTTGCTTGTTTTTTGCCCACATGCTGTGTTGTATTTGATGAATTATTTCTATACCAACCTGTTTGATCTATTTTCCCTGGACTTTTTCCTTTTGCCCCAGCCCTAGCAGCATACTCCCATTCTGCTTCGGTTGGTAATCTATAAACATGTTCGTTACTCTTTTCATTCAGCTTCTTTATAAATTCTTGTGCATCATCCCAACTAACAGTCTCTACTGGCAGGTTTTCTCCCTTAAAGCGGCTTGGATTATTTCCCATTACTGCTTGCCACTGTTTTTGAGTTACTTGAGTTACCTGCATTTCGAACTCTTGGCGAAGTGTCACTATGTAGCCTTTATCTTTTCCATTTTCTGAACCCATAGCAAAAGTTCCTGGAAAAATTTTTACAAATTGGTTTTCTAAGAGGGTTTCTATATCTTGTTTTTGTTCTTCTTCTTGCTCAGGTTCTTGCTCTTCGGCCACCATTAAATTTTCACTTATTTCATTACTAGCGTTATTTATTACAGTAAATTCTTGGGTAACATGTTGGTTAGACTGGTTAGTTACTTGGTCTTGGACTCCTTTATCAAAATATTCTTTAACCAATTTATAATTGCTTATAACTTCAACATCTTGGTTCTCTTTCTCAGCTTTCAGGCTTCTAACTAGACGAAAACCAATACCACTATCACAGTTATTAGGAGAGTTAAGGAAACGAAAGGTTAGCCGGCAATAATCAGGGCCGCTTTTATAACTACCTCCGCGATTGACACGTCCTTCCCCTGATTTTGGGCCTGTTGGATCTGTTGATGTGCTACTTGGATATTTACCATACCAATCCTCGCACCATTCTTTTACGTTGCCCAACATATCATATAACCCAAAGCCATTCGCTTGTTTTTGGCCGACAGGATGAGTCTTACTTGTTGAGTTATCTTTGTGCCATCCTATTTCATCAACATCTTCCGAATGTTCTCCTGCCATTCCGGCTCTAGCAGCATACTCCCATTCTGCTTCTGTAGGGAGTCTGTAGATATATTTACTGCTTCTTTGGTTTAACTCTTCTATAAATTCTTGTGCATCGTTCCAACTAACGTTTTCTACTGGTAAATCAGCACCGCTAAAACGGCTTGGGTTATCTTCTATGATGCTCTCCCATTGTTCTTGCGTTAGTGGAGTTATTTGCATTTCAAACTCTTGACTTATTATTACTTTATGAACAGGTTTTTCGTCTTCCTTTCCGTCTTCCAACCCCATAATAAAAGTTCCAGGGGGAATTTTTACAAATTGGGCTTCTAAAATACTGTCTATGTCTCGATTCTTTCTTTTAGTCGTACTCAGTGAAGGCTTAGCTTTATTTAGTGATACTGGTTCTTGAGTAGCTAGGTTGTTAGAGTAAGTAGCTACACCTAAATGCTGCTGAATCTCCTTATGAACTTTTGTTTTTGTAGTTCTTATTAAGCGGAAACCAATATTATTATCGCAATTACTAGGTGAGTTGAAGGAACGGAAAGATAGACGGCAGTACTCAGCCGCGTTTTTATATCCACCCCCACGATTAACTCTGCCCATTCCTGTTTTGGGGCCTTTTGGATCCTTTAATTCAGCACTTGAGTATTTACCATACCAATCCTCACACCATTCCTTTACATTGCCATGTACATCATATAAACCCCATGCATTAGGGAATTTTTCTCCAACGGGGTGTGTTTTACTTTCTGAATTACTTAAATACCAAGCCATTTGATCTAGGTTATCTGGGCAATCATCTGTGCAACCAGCCCTGGCAGCATATTCCCATTCTGCTTCTGTGGGGAGCCTATAAATATATTTATCGCTTCTTTGATTTAACTCTTTTATAAATACTTGTGCATCATCCCAACTAATATTTTGTACTGGAAGGTCTTTGCCCTCAAAGCGACTTGGATTATCTTCCATAATGCTTTCCCATTGCTCTTGTGTTATTTGGGTTATCTGCATCTCAAAGTCTTCGCTTATTACTACCTCACGGACTGGTTTTTCATCTTCCTTTCCATTTTCTGAACCCATTAAAAAGTTTCCAGCAGGAATTTTTACAAACTGATCTTCTAAAATAATTTCTATATCTTGGCTCTT
>Ga0075163_10003224_pt1 | contig 21957 bp, 10 predicted proteins | sample JI1023141ADNA_FD_71478 | JGI IMG/M metagenome (GOLD analysis project Ga0075163, IMG submission 71478) | Wastewater effluent complex algal communities from Wisconsin, to seasonally profile nutrient transformation and Carbon sequestration -... | ecosystem: Engineered > WWTP > Effluent > Algae... | reverse complement strand
CGGGTCGGCTTCGAGGACGCCGACGGCGCCCGGGTGGCCCATCGCGCCGCCGAGCTGTGCAAGAGCGATCTGCTGACCGGCGTGGTCGGCGAGTTGCCGGAGCTGCAGGGCGTGATGGGCAAACACTACGCCCGTCGCCAGCTCGCCGCCGATCCGGCCACCGCCGGCATCGCCGACGCGGTCGGCACCGCGATCGCCGAGCACTACATGCCGCGCGGCGCCGGCGCCGCGCTGCCGACCACGATCGCCGGCGCCCTGGTCGGCATCGCCGATCGGATCGACACCCTGGTCGGCTGCTTCGGCACCGGCCTCGAGCCGACCGGCTCGACCGACCCCTATGGCCTCCGCCGCGCGGCCAACGCGATCCTCGCGATCAACCTCGACCTCGGCCCGGGCGGTGAGCGCTACGAGCGCCTGGGCAAGGGCCGCGGCTTCCCGCTTCGCCTCGACACGTTGATCGAGATCGCGGCCCACCAGTTCGCCGGCGCGATCGAGGTCACCGACACCGACTGTGGCGAGCTCCACGAGTTCTTCCGAGGTCGCCTGCGGACGCTGCTCATCGACGGCGGGCTGGCCGCCGCCGACGTCGACGCCGCCCTGGGCGCCGGCTTCGACGACGTGTGCGACGCTCGGCTGCGCGCCGCGGCGCTGGCGGTCGTGCCCGACAAGGCCCGCGCGGTGTTCAAGCGGATCGCCAACATCCTCGACGACGCCCACGGCAAGGGGCTCGCGATCTCGGGCGAGCCGACGCCGGACCTGTTCGTCGCGCCGGACAACAGCGAATGGCGGCTGTGGAACGCCTTCGCCGCGGTCGCCGATCGGCTGGCCGTCGCCAAGGCCAACCAGGACTACCGCGCGATGATGGCGCTCCTGGTCGAGCTCGAGCCCGCGGTCGCCGCGCTGTTCGACAAGGGCGGCGTGATGGTCATGGATCCCGACGCGAGGCTGCGCGACAACCGGCTCTCGCTCCTGCAGCGGGTGCTCGCGCCGTTCGCGGCGATCGCCGACTTCCGTCTGGCCTCGCAAGGAGCCGCGTCATGAACCGCTGGGTCTTCACCTTCGGCTGCGATCCCGCCACCGCCGCGCCACCCGAGCGCATCGCCACCCCGGCCGCGGCCGCGGCGCTCCTCGGTGGCAAGGGCGCCGGCCTGGCGGCGATGGCCAGCCTGGGCGTGCCGGTGCCGCCGGGCTTCACGTTGACCACCGAGGTCTGCCGCCACCGGGTCGAGCATGGGCGCGACCCCGACGGGCTGACCGCCGAGGTCGCCGCGGCGGTGACCGCGATCGGCGCCGCCACCGGCACCGGGTTCGGCGACGCGACGCGCCCGCTCCTGGTCAGCGTGCGCTCGGGCGCGCCGGTGTCGATGCCGGGCATGATGGACACGGTCTTGAACCTCGGGCTCAACCCGACCACCGTCGCCGGCCTGGCCGCGCGCACCGGTGACGCCCGCTTCGCGTGGGACTGCTACCGGCGGCTCCTGGCGATGTACGGCGAGGTCGTGCTCGGGGTCGGCGCCGATGACGGCGAGCACGACGAGGGCGTCTTCGAGCGCCTGCTGGCCGAGCGCAAGTACGCCGCCGGCGCCGGCAAGGACTCGGACCTGTCGGCCGCCGATCTCGAGGCCCTGTGCGGCCAGTACCACGACGCGATCCGCGCCGCGACCGGGGCCGCGTTCCCCGACGACGTCCACGCTCAGCTCGCCGGCGCGATCGACGCGGTCTTCCGGTCGTGGGGCAACCCCCGGGCCGACGCCTACCGCCGCATGAACGGCATCTCGGCCGCCATGGGCACCGGGGTCACGGTCCAGGCCATGGTGTTCGGCAACCTCGGCGAGTCGTCGGCCACCGGCGTCGCCTTCACCCGCGATCCGGCCAGCGGCGCCAAGGCGCTCTACGGCGAGTTCCTGGTCAACGCCCAGGGCGAGGACGTGGTCGCCGGGGTCCGCACCCCCGAGCCGATCGCGGCGATGGAGGCGCTGTTCCCCGAGGCCTACGCCGGCCTGGTCGAGGTGTCGGCCCGCCTCGAGGCCCACCACCTCGACATGCAGGACCTCGAGTTCACGGTCCAGGATCGCAAGCTGTGGATGCTGCAGAGCCGGGCCGGCAAGCGCACCGGCAAGGCGATGGTCAAGATCGCCGTCGACCAGGTCCGCGAGGGCCTGATCGACACCGCGACCGCGATCCGGCGCCTCGAGCCCCACAAGCTCGACGAGCTGCTCCACCCGACCCTCGATCCCAAGGGCAAGCCGGCGGTCCTGACCAAGGGCCTGCCGGCGTCGCCGGGCGCCGCGATCGGCACGATCGTGTTCTCGGCGACCGAGGCTGACGAGGCCGCGGCCAAGGGCGCGCGCGTGATCCTGGTCCGCACCGAGACCTCGCCCGAGGACATCGTCGGGATGAAGGCCGCGGTCGGCATCCTCACCGCGCGCGGCGGCATGACGTCGCACGCGGCGGTGGTGGCCCGCGGCATGGGCAAGCCGTGCATCACCGGCGCCTCCGGGCTGCGGGTCGAGGCGGCCCGCGGGCTGGCCACGGTGATCGGCAAGGGCGGGGCGCCCGACCGGGTGTTCCGCCGCGGCGACACCCTGACCATCGACGGCGGCACCGGCGAGGTCTTCGCCGGTCCGGCGCCGCTGGCTCCGGCCGCGTTGTCCGACGAGCTAGCGGTGCTCATGACCTGGGTCGACGCCGCCCGGACCTTGCGGGTGCGGACCAACGCCGACACCCCGGCCGACGCCCGGACCGCGCGGGCCTTCGGCGCCGAGGGCATCGGCCTGTGCCGGACCGAGCACATGTTCTTCGCCGCCGATCGCATCCTGGCGGTGCGCGAGATGATCCTCGCCAGCGACCTGGCCGGGCGCCAGGCCGCGCTGGCCAAGATCCTGCCGATGCAGGAGCAGGACTTCCGCGAGATCTTCACTGCGATGGACGGTCTGCCGGTCACCATCCGGCTCCTCGATCCACCGCTCCACGAGTTCCTGCCTCACGGCGCCGAGGTGAACGCGGTCGCGGCCGATCTGGGCACGACCCCCGACGCCATCGTCGCCAAGGTCGCCGCGCTGACCGAGGCCAACCCGATGCTCGGCCACCGCGGCTGTCGGCTGGCGGTGACCTTCCCCGAGATCTACCAGACCCAGGCGGTGGCGATCGCGCGGGCGGCCATCGCCGCGGCCGCCGCCGGGGTCGTGGTCCATCCCGAGATCATGATCCCGCTGGTCATGGTGCCCGATGAGCTGGCTCGCCTGCGGGCCCTGGTCGCCGCCGAGGTCGATCGCGAGCTAGCCGCCGCCGGCGTGACGATCCCCTACACGATCGGCACGATGATCGAGCTGCCCCGGGCCTGCCTGGTCGCCGGCGACATCGCCGCCCACGCCGACTTCTTCTCGTTCGGCACCAACGACCTGACCCAGACCGCGCTCGGCCTGTCGCGCGACGACGTCGCCAGCTTCCTGCCGGCCTACCTCGAGGGCGACCTGCTGCCCGCCGATCCCTTCGTCACCCTCGACACCAAGGGCGTCGGCCAGCTCATCGAGCTCGCGGTGGCCCGCGGCCGCGCGGCCAAGCCCGGCCTCAAGGTCGGGGTGTGCGGGGAGCACGGCGGCGATCCGGCCTCGGTCGGAGCCTTCCACCGCTACGGCCTGGACTACGTCTCGTGCTCGCCGTTCCGCGTGCCGATCGCGCGGGTCGCCGCCGCCCGCGCCGCGCTCGCCAAGGACTCGCCATGATCGTGATCGACCCGACGCCGGCCGCTGGCCGGCAGGCAACCCCGGGGCCGGCCCGCCGGTCCAACCGCCCTGCCATGTCCCTCCGTTGGCTCGCCGCCGTGGCTGCCTGTGCGGCCTGTACCGCCGCCGAGTCTGAGGTCCGCCCGGACCCCGACACGCTGTTCTTTCCGACCGCGGTCGCGGTCAGCCCTGATGACTCGGTCGCCTTCGTGGTGTCGGGGAACTCGGATCTGACCTACGACTCCGGCTCGATCCAGGTCGTCGATCTGGCGGTGGTCGAGCAGGTGGTCGCGGCCTGGACCACCAGCCGCACCGTGCCGCCGGGCTGCGCCGCCGACGCCAACCAGCCCGAGACCCTCGACTGCGCCGAGGCCGACTTCCTGATCGACGCCGCCGGCGTGCGCATCGGCAACTTCGCCAGCGCGATCGGGGTCCAGGACCTGGGCTCCGGCCGCCTCCGCCTCCTGGTGCCGGTGCGCGGCGACCCGTCGATCACCTGGATGGACTGGGACCCGGCGAGCCGCCGGCTCTTGTGCAGCGACGATCAGGGCTTCGCCCTGTGCGACGACGAGCACCGCCTGGTCACCGTGCGCGACGACGACGACCTGCCGGTCGAGCCCTACGCGATCTACGTCGACTCCCTCGCGCAGTTCGCCGCGGTCGCGCACTTCAGCTTCGGGATCGTGTCCTTGGTCGACTCGCCGCCCGACGGCGCGCCGGTCCTGGCCGACGCGGTCACGGTCGGCATCTCGGCCGGGATGTCGGCGATCGCCGGCCGGGTGTCCGGCCCCGACAACCTGCTGTACGTGCAGAGCCGCGCCGACGACCGGGTGTTCCTGATGTCGGTGGCGCGCCAGGCCGACGCCGCGCCGCTGCTGGTCGGCGGCGGCTTCTTCTCGCAGAACGGCATCGGCGGCGGCAGCGGGGTAGGGGGCACCGGCGCCGACTCGCGCGGCGTGGTCTTCCGCGACGGCGGCGATCGCGCCCTCATGATCAACCGCAGCCCGCCGGCGCTGCAGCAGCTCGACACCAGCCTCGACGCTACCGGCGTGCCGCGCAACCGGCTGATCGCCAACACCGACATCTGTCGCCAGGCCAGCGCGGTCACGGCCCTCGACAGCGGCCTGGGCGAGCGCGCCTACGTCACCTGCTACGGCGATGGCTCGCTCTACGTCGTCGATCCCCGCGCCGGCGGCGCCGTCGACACCACCGCCCTGGTCGGCCGGGGCCCGATCGCGATCGCCGCGGTGCCGAGTCGGCGCCTGGTGCTGGTCGCCAACTTCCTCGATAACTCGGTGGCGGTGGTCGACGTCGATCCGACCTCGCCGCACCTGCACCGGGTGGTCCTGCGCATCGGAGGTCCGTCGTGAACCGGCGCCTGCTCACGCTCTTCGTCGCGGTCGCGGCCGGGGCCGCCTGCGGCGACACCAGCAGCCAGGCCACCGTCCAGCGCAGCTTCGATCGCCCGGTCGACCTGGCCTTCGGCTGCTACGGCCGACTCCGCCTGCTGGGCGACAACGGAACCCCCGATCCGACGGACGAGATCCAGTCGTCGCCGCAGCCGCTGTCGGCCTGCGCTGGCCGGGCCTTCGGTGGCCCCGATCTCACCGAGGACCCGTCGTCGACCTACGTGCCCAACGGCCAGGGCGAGATCCCCAACAGCGCGGTGTTCTGGTACGCGTTCGCGATCCAGCCGACCAGCGGCACCATGACCGTGGTCAGCGCCCGGGTCCGCGGACCGGCCGACAGCGACGCCGACCGCGGCTACGTCGAGGGCAGCTTCGCCGTCGACGATAGCGATCCGCTGATCCCGGGCCAGAACGCCCTGGTGGTCGGGACCAACCCGGTGGCGATCACCACCGACACCGCCGGCTGCCACGTCCTCACCGCCAACGCCGGGACCTGCGACCTGTCGGTCATCGACATCGCCGCGATCCCCGAGCGCGACGGCGCGGTGGTCGACGCGCTGCCGGTCACCGTCCCCGCGGGCCCGCTCCTGGCTCGACCGGCGGCGATGGTCGCGGCCGATCTGGCGAGCCCGGTCGGGGTCGCCTGTCCGGCCACCCCGGTCGGCATCCACTATCTCGCCTATCCCGACTGCCACGCGGTGGCGGCGGTCGACGCCGCGACCGGCGCGGTGGTCGCCTCGATCCGCTTCTCCGACGATGGCACCGCCGTCTTGGGCGGCGCCGATCTGGCCTGCCCGCGCCAGTGTGGCGCGACCCGCGATCCGCTGATCGACGGCGCGCGCCCGGTCACCCTCGATCTGGTGCGCGACGATCGCGCTGGCACCCAGACCCTGGCCATCGGCCTGGCCAACCGGCCGGCCGTGACGGTGGTCGGCCTCGACGCCGGCGGCCTGCCGGCCACCGTGAAGACGATCGATCTGGAGGGCGAGGTCGGCGTCACCGACATCGCCGTGACGCGCCAGATCACGATGGGCGGCACCACCGGGCCCAACGACGGCGACGCCGGCACCGAGGCGCAGTTCGTCTACGCGGTCGCGACCGACGGCACGGTCCGGGTCGCCGAGGTGCTGGTCGACGATCGCGAGTGCGAGACCCAGGGCGATCCGCGCTACCTGACCGCCGAGCGCGACGAGACCAAGCTGATCTGCGTCGAGGTCGGCGGGCCGTCGACGCCGCCGCGGCGGGCTGGCGCGACCGGTCCGGGCATCCACTTCGCCAGCGCGGCCCGGCCGGTCGCGGTCACGGTGGGACGCGCGGTCGGCGAGCGCGCCAGCGGCACCGCGCCGAGCCCGTTCCTCCTCGGTGGCCACTTCGCCTACGTCGCGCTGTCGACCGGTTTCACCGTGGTCATCAACATCGACGACGACAACTACGCCGACACCGCGTCGAGCCAGGATCCGCTGAGCGCGATCGTGACCTCGGCGGTGCCCCACGCGCTGCGCGATGGCGTCCCGGATCGCGAGGTCACCTTCGTGACGCCGCCGTCGAACGGGCAGCCATCGTTCCGCGCCTGCGAGGCCGAGCAGCCCCTGGTCGCGACCGCGGCCGGGCTCGGCGGCGGTCCGCGCACCGACGAGCCCCCGGCGCGCTCCTTCGCGTCGTCGCAGCTCGCCGGTCGCAAGTCGTACATGCTGCCGGCGATCCGGCAGTCGGTCTGTACCGGCGACGACGGCACGGCGCTGGTGACCGACCTGGCGTTCTCGGCCGATCCGGTGCGTCAGGTCGAGAGCTTTCCCGACTGGCACGCGCTGTCGTCGACGGAGGACTGGACCTTCACCTGGCAAGGCGTGCTGTCGCGCGACGCGGTCGACGGCTCGAGCGCCGTCGATGGTCCACAGGTCCGGGCCGGGACGCTCGACGTCGGCGGCGGCGGCATCTCGCTGGTCGATGGCTCGCGGCCCTTCTGCGGCGCGGGCGTCGAGGTCAACGACATCGTCACGATGCGCGGCTGCGACCCGACCCGCGGCAACAGCCAGTGTGGCGCCGGCCAGATCTGCTACCTGCACCCCGACTCCCAGGTCTCGACTGGGGCCTGCCTGCCCGAGGCCGAGGCCAACATCCTGGCCGGGCTGTGCCGCGACTACCTGATCTCGACCCGGCGCTTCGCCGTCCAGGAGGCCTTCGCCGGCCGGCTGGCGCTGCGCGAGCGCAAGAGCGAGCTGCGGACCACCCCGGTCGGCGGCTGCACCTCGACCGAGCAGTGCCAGACCCTGGCGACCTTCGAGGCGCGCCTGAGCTCCGACGCGCACCCGATCGATGACACCACCGCGGCGCCGACCGCGACCTATACCTGCGAGGCCGATCCGTACCGCCCGACCTTGGGCAACCGCTGCGTGCGGACCTGCCAGGCCGACGACGACTGCGCCGCCGGCAACCTGTGCCGCGGGGGCCGCTGCCTCGAGGGCGTCGTGCCGTCGCCGTCGTGCGTCGCCGGCCTCCAGCGCTACGACCTGCGGGCCGCCGACGCCCTGGTGGCGATCGGCTCGCGCACCGGCTACCTGCACCCGATCGTGGCCGCCCCCGACGGTCGCTGCGTCAAGGACCCGACGGCGAGCCCGCTCTTGGTCGGGCGCGTACCGTTGACCGCGCCGCCGTGCGCCGGCCCGAGCGGCACCGCCCTGTCGCCCAACCCGTGCACCGAGACCGTGGAGCACAGCGAAGAGGTCCCCGACTACGTCGCCGGGACCTGCACGCTGGCCAGCGCGACCCCGCGCGTGGCGACCCGCACCACGACCGCGGTCCGCTTCGACAACCCGCTCATGCGGGTGCGCATGGTCGACCTGACCTACCCCGGCGACGCGATGTGCCGCGGCGATCGCGCGGGCGGTCTAGGCGCCATCCCGGTCTTGTCGACCGGCATGGTCCTCGGCTTCCGGGTCGAGTCGGGCTTCCTGTCGGTGGTGGCCGGTGGCGAGGGCGTGGTGCAGCCCGCCAACGTCGTGCGCGGCCCCGACGAGTCGGTGTGGATCGTCGACGCCGGCGACATCGACGACTTCGACTCGAGCACCCCGAACCTGCGCGGGCAGCTCCTGCGGGTCGAGGCCAGCGGGATCTCGGGCGCGCTCCACGTCCGCTGATCGCGGGCGCCCAAAACTTGCCCGCGGCTGGCGCCTGGGCAAGCGTCAGGGTAGGAGCATCCCCCGATGGCTGGAACCGACGCTGAGCTGTACAAGGACAAGATCGAGGTCAGCCTCGACGGGCGCCAGATCTTCTATCTGTTCTTCGGCGGCGCGGTCGTGGCGTGCCTGGTGTTCGTGCTCGGCGTCATGGTCGGACGGCGCCTCGAGGCCCGCGGCCACGTCGACAAGACCGCCGGGACCTCGGCGGCGCGCGACCCTCTGGCCGCCCTCGACAAGATGGGCGGCGCCGGGGGCCTGACCTATCCGAGCGCCCTGGGGGGCGGCGGCGCGCCGGCGGCCGCGGTCGATCAGCGCATCGCCCAGCTCGCGGCCCGCGACAAGGCCAAGGCCGCCGACCAGGCCGCGGCCGACGCCAAGGACAAGGCGACCACCAAGGCCGCCGAGCCGGCGGTCAAGGTCGAGGACAAGCCCAAGGCCGAGGACAAGCCCAAGGTCGAGGACAAGCCCAAGGTCGAGGACAAGCCCAAGGTCGAGGACAAGCCCAAGGCCGAGGACAAGCCCAAGGCCAGTGACCAGCCGGCCACGACGCCCGATGACAAGCCGGCGGGCAAGGGCAAGTTCACGCTCCAGCTCTCGGCGTTCCAGGACCGCGGCGAGGCCGACTCGTTCCTCGCCACCGTCAAGGCGGCCGGCTATCCCGCCTACGTCACGTCGGGCGAGGTCGACGGCAAGACCTACTTCCGCGTCCGGGTCGGCAGCTACGCGAGCTACGAGGACGCGGTCGCGGCCAAGGCCGAGTTCGAGAAGAAGATCCCGAAGATCGCGTACGTGATCCGGCTGTAGCGCCGGCGGCGCGCCACGGCGCCACGGCGCCTCCGTCGACGACGCGGCCCGCGCGACCGGGTCGAGGTAGGCGCGATCCGGTTGCTGGTAGGCGGGGGCGTGGGCTACAAGCGCGGGTCGTGGCTCGCTCGTCGACTGTCTCGCCGGCCAACACGCCGCTCATGCGGCAGTTCCTCGAGATCAAGGAGCGCCACCCCGACGCGATCGTGTTCTTCCGGCTCGGGGACTTCTACGAGATGTTCTTCGAGGACGCGGTGATCGCGGCCGGGCTCCTCGACCTCACGCTGACGACCCGCGACAAGGGCAAGATCGACGCGGTGCCGATGTGCGGCGTGCCGCACCACGCCGCCCGCGGCTACGTCGCCAAGCTGACCGAGCTCGGCCACAAGGTGGTGATCTGCGAGCAGGTCGAGGATCCGAAGCTGGCCAAGGGGCTGGTCCGCCGCGACGTCGTCCGCATCGTCACGCCCGGCGTGGTGGTCGATGAGGAGGCCCTCGACCCCAAGGCCGCGCGCTACGTCGCCGCGCTGGTCCTCGGCACCGCCGCGCCGTCGCCGGCGCCGACGTCCACGCGCGGTGGTCGCGGCCGAGCTGCGCCGGCGCCGCCCGAGCCGACGCCGCGTTGGGGCCTGGCCTACCTCGACGCCTCGACCGGCGAGTTCCGCGCCACCGAGCTGGCCGACGCCGCCGCGGTCGCCGATGAGCTGGCCCGGGTCGGGCCGCGCGAGGTCATCGCCGACGCCGCCGCGCTGGCCGACGGTGGGCCGCTCGGGCCCGACACGCCGATCCGGCGCTACCGCGCCACCTGGGGCGCCGCGCCGATGCCCGGCCAGGACGACGCGCGCGCGCTCCTGGCGGCCGCGGTGGCCGAGCCGATCGAGACCTGGACCGCGACCCGACCGACCGCGATCGCCGCCGCGGCCGCGGTCCTGGCCTACGCCCGCGCCACCCAGCCGGCCGGCGCGCTGCCGGTCGCTCGCCTGGCGCTCTACGATCCGGCCGCGACCATGGTCCTCGACGAGGCCGCGATCGCCAACCTCGAGCTGTGCGCGACCCTGGTCGGCGGCAAGCGCTCCGGCTCGTTGCTCGAGGTCCTCGACGAGACCGTGACCGCGCCCGGCGCCCGGCTCTTGCGCCGGTGGCTCCTCTATCCGCTGACCGACCTGGCGGCGATCGGCGACCGCGCCGACGCCGTCGCCGAGCTGTTCGCCGCCGGCGAGCTGCGCGCCGAGGTCCGGCGGGTGCTCCGCGCGATCGCCGATCTCGAGCGCCTGGCGGGGCGGGCCGCGCTCGGGGTGGCCGGGCCGCGCGACCTCGGCCGCATGCGCGACACGCTCCTGGCCCTGCCGGGCTTGGCGTCCCTGGTGGCGCCGACCGCGCAGCTCGATGGTCGGCCTGGCCTCCTCGATCTTCGCCCGGTCGCGACCCCGACCTTGGCCGCCTTGGCGGCGCAGCTCGACGCCGCCCTGATCGAGCAGCCGGCGGCGGCGGTCAAGGACGGCGGCTTCCTGCGCCCGGGCTTCGACGCGATCATCGACGAGTGCCGCGGTCTGGCCGACGGCGGCAAGGACGCGATCGCCGCGATCGAGGCCCGCGAGCGCGATCGCACCGGCATCGCCAGCTTGAAGGTCCGCTACAACCGGGTCTTCGGCTACTACATCGAGATCACCAAGAGCCAGCTCGGCCGGGTGCCCGACGACTACCTGCGCAAGCAGACCATCGCCGGCGGCGAGCGCTTCGTGACCCGCGAGCTGGCCGAGCTCGAGGCCAAGGTGCTGGCGGCCCAGGACACCTTGGCCCAGCGCGAGGCCGAGCTCCATCGCGCGCTGTCGGCGGCGGCCGCCGAGCGCTGCGCCGAGCTTCTGGCCGCGGGCGCCGCGGTCGCCCAGCTCGACGTGTGCGCCAGCCTGGCCGAGGTGGCGGTGCGGGGCGGGTGGCGCCGGCCGACCGTCGACGACGGCGTGGTCCTCGACCTGAAAGACGGGCGTCACCCGGTGGTCGAGGCCCTGAACCCGGCCGGGACCTTCGTGCCCAACGACGCGCGCCTCGACGCCGATCGCGAGCAGCTCGTCTTAGTGACCGGGCCCAACATGGCCGGCAAGTCGACCTTCATGCGCCAGGTCGCGCACATCGTGATCCTGGCGCAGATCGGCAGCTTCGTGCCGGCGGCGGCGGCGCAGATCGGCGTGTGCGATCGGGTCTTCACCCGGGTCGGCGCGACCGACAACCTGGCGCGCGGCGACTCGACCTTCATGGTCGAGATGCGCGAGACCGCCGCGATCTTGCGCCACGCCACCCGGCGCTCGCTGGTGATCCTCGACGAGGTCGGCCGTGGCACCGCGACCTTCGACGGCGTGTCGATCGCGTGGGCGGTCGCCGAGTACCTGCACGACGCGATCGGCGCGCGGACCTTGTTCGCGACCCACTACCACGAGCTGGTCGCGCTGGCCGACGATCGCCCGCGGGTCGCCAACGTGTCGGCGATGGTGCGCGAGGAGGCCGGTGAGGTCGTGTTCGTGCGGCGGATCGTCGCCGGCGCCGCCTCGAAGAGCTACGGCATCGACGTCGCCCGGCTGGCCGGGCTGCCGCGCTCGGTGATCGCGCGGGCCCGCGAGATCCTGGCCCGGCTCGAGGGCGATGGCGGCGCGCTGCCGACCGGGCGCCGGCTCGCGGCCCGGCCGCCGGGGCAGCTCTCGCTCCTGGCTGCGGTCACGCCGCCGCCCGATCCGCGCCGCGAGCAAGCAGTCGAGCGCCTGCGCGCCCTCGATCCGGATCGGATGACGCCGCTCGAGGCGCTGACCGCGCTGGCCGAGCTGCGCGACCTGGTGCGATGAACCGCGGCGCCGTGCCCCGCGGCCTCGGAGCCCCGTGCGATACTCGCGGCGTGGGCCACCCCGAGGGCCGCGAGCCCAGCCCGCCGTCCCCGGGCCCCGAGGAGCCGGTCGCGCCGTCGTCACCCCAGCGGGTCGGCGACGCCGCGGTCGATCCCGAGCAGTCGACGGCGTTGCTCGACAGCGCCGGCTCGGCCAGCGCCCTCGACCCGTTGCTCGCCGCGCTGGCCGCGACCCCGGCCGCGCCGACCGAGCCCGAGCTCGCCCCGGGGACGATCGTCGGGGAGACCTTCCGCATCGAGCGTCGGCTCGGCGCCGGCGGCATGGGCGTGGTCTACCTGGCCCACGACACCGCGCTCGATCGCCCGGTCGCGGTCAAGCTGCACCACGCCGGCGCCGGCCTCGATCGCCTGCAGCGCGAGGCCACCGCGATGGCGCGGCTGTCCCATCCACACGTCGTCACCGTCCACGCCGTCGGGCGCTACGGCGACGACGTCTTCGTGGCGATGGAGTATCTGGCCGGTGGCACCTTGCGGAGCTGGCTCAAGGCTGCGCGTCGGCCGTGGCGCGAGGCGCTGGCGCGCTGTCGGGCCGCCGGGCAGGGCCTGGCCGCCGCCCACGCCGCCGGGTTGGTGCATCGCGACTTCAAGCCGGAGAACGTGCTCCTGACCGAGGCGGGCGTGCCCAAGGTCGCCGACTTCGGGCTGGCCCGGGCCCAAGGCGACGAGCGCGCCGAGGTCGGCGTCGGCGTGCCGGCGGTCGCCTTCGATCCCGACGGTCCGACGCTCGGCGGCGTGGACGGGGCCAGCCCGACACCGACGCCGATCAGCGGCTCGCGGTCCGGCGCGGGGCGCAAGGACGTCCTGTCGGACCGACTCACGCGCACCGGGGCCGCGGTCGGCACGCCGGCCTACATGGCGCCCGAGCAGTTCCTCGGCAAGGCCGACGTCCGCGCCGATCAGTTCGCCCTCGCGGTGGTGATCTGGGAGGCGCTCTACGGCCAGCGCCCGCACGCCGGCAAGACCACCCGGTCCCTCGAGGACGCGGTCCGCGCCGGGCCGCCGTCGCCGCCGCGCGGCTCGGTGCCGCCGGCGGTCGGTCGGGTCTTGCGCCGCGCGCTGGCCGTGGCGCCGGCCGACCGCTTCCGCGACCTCGACCAGTTCCTGCGCGCGCTCGATCGCGCGGTCGGGCAGCGCCGGCGTCGGATCGGCGCGGCCGGCGCCGCTGCGGCGATCGCGGTCGCCACCTGGTGGGCGTGGCCCCGGGCGACGCCCGACCCGTGTCGCGCCGCCAGCGCGCTCGTCGATCGCGAGCTGCCCGCGGCGCTGGTGGCCCGGGTCGACGCGGCGGTCGGCGACGCGGGGACGCGGGCGGTCGGTGCCCTGGCGCATCGACTCCGCCTGACCGCCGACGCGGCCTGCCGCGCGGCGCGGATCGATCGCATCTTGCCGCCGGAGCTGTACGAGCGCAGCGTGGCCTGCCTGCGCTATCGGGCTCAGGTCACCGCCCGCATCGTCGACGACGCCGACCTGGCTCGCGACAGCCCACAGCAGTACCTGCGCCGCCTGCGCGCGGCGCCCGCGGCGCGCGACTGCGTCGACTCGGTCGCCCTGGCCGCGAACCCGGCGCCGCCGGCGCCGGCCGCGGCGGCGATCCGCGCGGGCCTCGAGCTGGCCGCGGTCGATCTCGCGATCGGTCGGGTCGCCGCCGCCGAGGTCGCGGTCGGTGCGCTGGCGTCGGCGGCGGCCGACGATCGCCAGAACGCCGCGACGCTCACCCGGCTGCGCGGCGAGATCGCCTCGGCGCGCGGCGACTTTCCGGCGGCGATCGGCTTCTACTCCGACGCCTACTACGCCGGCCAGGCCCTCGACGATGCCGAGGTCTACCTGCCGGCCTTGGCTGGGCTCATCCAGGTCATCGGCGATCTCCAGGGCGACGCCCGCGCGGTCGAGCCGTGGCTGCGCGCGGCCGGCGCGGCGATCGAGCGCGATCTGCGGCGCGGCGCCGGCGGGGTGGTCCGGGTCCTGGGCGCGCTGGCCGCCGCCGCCGACGCGCGCGGCGACGGCGCCGCGGCGCTGGCCTACGCGACGCGGGCCCGGTCGCTGGTGTCGCCCGACGAGGACGAGTTCGCGATCGCCACCTTCGAGCAGAGCCTGGCGGCGAGCCACGCCGGGGTCGGCGACCTCGCGCAGGCGGTGGCCCACGGCGAGGACGCGGTCGCGCGCTGCGATCGCGCGCTCAGCGCCGCCCACGCGAGCTGCGCCCTCATGCGCGCCGACCTGGCGATGAGCTTGGCCGAGGCCGATCGCTCCGCCGACGCGCTGGCCCTGGCGCGCGAGGCGCAGCGCCAGCTCGACGCCCACCCGGGCGAGGATCTCCTCGACCGCGCCTACGCGCTCCTCAACCTCGGCGTGGTGTTCACCGACGAGCGCACCGCCCAGGACCAGGCGGTCGCCAACTTCCGCGCCGCCCGCGAGATCCTGGCCAAGAGCCTGGGCCCCAACCACCCCGACGTCGCCAAGTGCGACGCCAATCAGGCGGTGGTGGCGATGAAGCAGCGGCGCTACCGCGAGGCGGTCGAGGTGCTCAGCCGGGCCTTGCCGATCGAGGAGCGGGCCCTGGGCCCCCGCCATCCCGATCTCGCGGACACCTTGTTCAACCTCGGCACCGCCCACCTCCTGGCCGACGATCTCGCGGACGCCGGCCGCTACGGCGAGCGCGCCCTGGCGGTGTACGCCGAGCACTTGCCCGGCTCGGTCCGCCACATCTACGCGCTGCGGCTGATCGCCGAGGTCGCGACCCGGCGCGGCGACCTCGCGGTGGGCGCCGACGCCGCGCGGCGGGGCCTGGCGATGGCCGAGGCCGGGGGCGGGCAGGGCGTCCACGATCTCGCGATCGAGGTCGCCCGCGCCAACCTGGCCGCCGGCACGCGCGCCGACGAGTCGCGCCAGCTCCTGGCCGCGGCCCGGAGCCACTTCGCCGCCTACCCCGAGGTGTTCGCGCGCCAGCTCGCGGCGATCGATGCGCTCGCGGCCCGCTTGCAGTAGCATGCGCCGTGGCCGACGACGATGACGTCCGCGCCCGCCGCGAGGCGCCGGTTCGCGACGCGGTGCGGGCCGGGGATCTCCGGACCGCCGCCGCCGCCGCGATCGAGCTGTACGGCGGCGAGCTCGCGGCGTACCTCCACGCGATCGCCCGCGACGACGATCTGGCCGCCGAGGCCTTCGCGACCTTCTGCGAGGATCTGTGCAAGGGCCTGCCGGCGTTTCGCTGGGACGCCTCGCTGCGGACCTGGTCCTACGCCCTGGCCCGCCACGCGCTGTTTCGCCTCAAGCGCTCGCCGGCGGCGCGTCGCCTGGTCCCGCTCGAGGTCGCGCCCGAGGTGCTCGATCGGGCCGAGCAGATCCGTTCGGCCACGGTCCAGTTCCTGCGCACCGAGGTCAAAGATGGCCTGCGCCAGCTCCGCGATCAGCTCGCGCCCGAGGATCACGAGCTCCTGATCCTGCGGATCGATCGCAAGCTGGCGTGGCGCGACATCGCGATCGCCATAGGCGCCGGCGACGGCCGCACCCCCGACCAGCACGCCGCCGCCCTCCGCAAGCGCTTCGAGCGGCTGAAGGCCGAGCTCCGCGCCCTCGCCGCTGAACGTGGGCTGGTGTAGGTAACACGTCGGGGGTTGCCGCCCCCTCCCGGGCGCGGTCGGGGGCAGCGAACCTCCTTCTCGGCGGCCCCGCGGATGTGATTCTGTGGGGTTAGATCTGGCGCGGTGCTTGCTCTTCTCGCCGACCATGAGGAGGCTCGCCGTGAACCGTATCCCCACTGGTATCGCGCTTTCGGTTGCGCTACTGGGCGCCGCTGCCTGCGGCGGTGACGACACCACCGGTCCCCTGGACCGCGTGGACGCCATCGTCTTCCTGCAGCGCACCCCCCGCAACGACATGGGTGACATCTTCCAGTACCGCTCGTACCAGCCGGGCGGGCGGCTGGTGAAGCTGTCGCCGCCGACCGCGGACGGCAAGCTCGAGGAGCTGTGCTGCGCCCAGGCCGGTGCCGAGTTCGCGGACATCGACATCCAGAGCTACGACCTGTCGTTCGACGCCCAGGCCACCCCGGCCAAGGGCGAGATCCTGTTCTCGGGTCGGCTGACCAGCGGCCAGCGCTACGGCCTGTTCATCCTGCACCTCGAGACCGGCGCGGTCGAGCAGCTCGCGACCGACCCGAACCACGACTACATGAGCCCGATCTTCCTCCCGGGCGACAAGATCATGTTCACCACCAACAAGGTGGTCGAGGCCGGCGCGCCCCAGCACCGCGACGAGTACGAGCGCGGCGAGACCCTGCAGCTCGGCGTGATGAACCGCGACGGCACCAACGAGGTGCTCGGCCCGCGCAACCTGTCGCACCGCCTGTTCCCGACGCTGGCCTCCGACGGCCGCGTGATCATGACCCAGTGGGACCACCTGGGCGACATGAACTCGGGCCACCTCATGTTCGTCAACCCCGACATGTCGACGATGCGCGAGGCGTTCGGCAAGGAGTCGACCGGGGTCACCAACTCCTACTACAAGGCCCGCGAGGTCTCCCCCGGTCGCTTCGTGGCGATCGGCTCGTCGCGCGACCGCACGGTGCAGTCGGGCACGATCCTCGACATCCGCCTGGGCACCGCGTCGACCGTCGACGGCGAGGTCCGCGCCGACAAGGACATGTCGGAGGCGACCGCCGAGGCCCGCATCCTGACCCCCAACGTGCCGCTCGGTCGCGAGCCGTCGTCGAACACGATCGGCCGCTACTACGACGCCTTCCCCCTCGACGCCGCCGATCAGCCGACCCTGCTCGTGAGCTGGTCCGACGGCACCGTCGAGTCGGGGACGCTGGCCGCGGCGGGCAAGAACGCCCAGTTCGGCCTCTACGTCTACGACTCGAAGGCCCGCGCGCGCCGGCCGCTGTTCGACGACCCGGAGCGCTGGGACATCATGGCTCGGCCCCTGGCCGGCCGCACCGCGCCGCCGGTCATCCCGGCCGTCGGTCGCCACCAGTTCGATCAGAACGCCACCCTCATCGGCTCGATGGACGTCTACCGCTCGTCGGTCGCCACGATGGCGCCGGGCTCGGTCTACGGCGTCCGCGTCATCGAGGGCTTCTCGACCGAGGAGGGCATCCCGCGTGACTTCGGCCTGACCGAGCACGAGGGCGCCGCCGTCCTGGGCGTCGCGCCGGTCGAGGCCGACGGCTCGTGGGCCGCGCTCATCCCGGCCAACGTCCCGGTCCACGTCCAGGCCATCGACAAGTTCGGCATGGCCCTGGTCAACGAGCCGGTGTGGTTCTCGGGTGGTCCTGGCGAGCAGCGCTTCTGCGGCGGCTGCCACGAGAACCGGACCGAGACCACCGTCATCCAGCCCGGCGTGACCCAGGCCATCGGCCGCGGCCCGGTGCGGCTGCGCGACGCGACCCCGCGTAGCCAGCGCAAGTCGGCGGCGTTCACCCGGAACGAGACGGTCGATATCCCGTGGGATCTCGCGCTGCAGCCCATCCTCGACGCCAAGTGCGTGAGCTGCCACAACGGCACCCCGGGCCCGGCCAACCCGACGTGGACCATCAGCGACCCGATGACCGGCGCCACCTTCACCTGGACCTTCGACCTGCGCGGCGGCCCGGCCACCTACGGCGTCGGTGACGAGATGTTGTCGGGCTACTCGGCCTCGCACCTGTCGCTCATCGGCCCGAGCATGCGCGACCTCGAGCGCGCCGACCTGGTCGTGGTCGGCGATCTGAAGACCTACATCGAGCCCGGCAACGCCAAGGACTCGCTGCTCATCCAGAAGCTGAACCCGCCGCAGCAGTTCCCGCAGGTCGACATGGGCACCCGCGCCTTCCCCGGCGCCGCCCACGCCCGCGACCTCGGCGTCGAGCTGACGGCCGACGAGTACTACCTCCTGGTCATGATGGCGGACAACGGCGGCCAGTTCTACTCGCGCCTAAACGCCCCGAACGCGCTGTGAACCCTCGCCACCCTCAACGTCCCTCGCTTCGGAGGACCGTCATCATGAAGAACCAACTCCGCTTCGTCACCTTCGTCGTCGCTGGCGCCCTCGCGCTGGTCGGCGTCACCGGCACCGCCGACGCCGGCCGCGGCGGCTCGGCCGAGCGCATCATGAACGCCAAGGCGACCGGCTCGGTCGACGCCATCATCGCCGAGGTCGAGCGCGCCGAGCGCCTGACCTGCGACCGCTGCGTGCCGGTCGTCATGGACCTGCTCGACGACGACCGCTACGAGGTCCGCGAGGTCGCGGGCTGGTGGTTCGCGCGTCGCGCCAAGCTCAAGGTCGAGCTGGCGGCCCGCGCCACCACCGACCTGGCCGGCTCGGACAGCCGCCTGGCCCGCAACGGCGCTGACCTCCTGGGCGCCTTCATGCACCCGGGCGCGGTGTCGGCGCTCACCGCCGCCGCCGGTCGCACCTCGCTGTCGGCCGACGCCCGCCTGGCGGCGGTCCGCGCCCTGGGCATGATCGGCCACCCGGCCGGCCGCGCCGGCGTGACCACCGGCCTCGGCGACGCCGACGCCTCGGTGCGCCTGACCGCCCTCGACGCCTGGCCGCGCCTGCGCGACGTGAGCGACGCCGCTCCGGTGGTCGCGCTCCTGACCGACGCCGACGCCCGGGTCCGGGCCGCCGCCGCCGGCGTGATCGGCGGCGAGCGCGACCGCAGCGGCCGCGCTGGCCTCGAGGCCGTGCTGGCCGGCGACGCCGACGCCAACGCCCGCCGCAACGCCGCCTGGGCGCTCGGCCAGCTCGGCGACGCCGCGTCGCGCGCCGCGCTGACCGCCGCGACCACCGACCCGTCGCCGCTGGTGCGCTCGACGGCGAAGGCGGCCCTGACCGCGCTCCGGTGATCGGTCGACGATCGCGTCATCTCGTCGCACGCCGCACCCGCGGCGTGTCCGCGTTTTCGGTGTCGCGGCGAAGTTCGTCGACGACGCCGGTTGGACTTCCTGGAGTAGACTGATGTCCATGCGTGCCCAGGCGACCTTGGTCTTTGCGATCGCTTCGGCGGCGGCGGCGTGCGGTGGGGATCCTCCTCCCGGCCGCACGTACTACGAACGGACGATCGAGCCGCTGCTCATCGCGTCGTGCTCGGGCAACACCAGCGGTTGCCACAGCACCAACCCCGACGATCCGTTCGACTTCGCGGCCGGCAACCTCGATGTCACCAGCTTCGAGGCGCTGCAGAAGCGGCGCGACGTGCTGGTGCCGTTCGGCAACTACCCGGTGCCATTGCTCCTGATCAAGGCGGTCGGCGCCGGGCAGCTCCAGATGGCCTACGGCGACGAGTTCCGCGACGTCATGGTGCCCCACGCTGGCGGCGGCATCTTCCAGGTCGGCTCGGAGGCCTACCTCACGCTCCTGTCGTGGACCGAGAACGGCGCGACCGAGAACGGCCTGCGACCGCCGTCGCCGGCGCGCGAGAGCGGTGAGCCGTGCACGTCGCTCGTGCCGGCGTCCTTCGACCCGGTCGCCTTCGCGACCGACCCGGTCTACGTCGCCAACCGGGCGCGCTTCGACGCCGACGTCGCGCCAGTCCTCGAGACCTGCAACAGCGGCAACTGCCACGGCGCGCCGCAGTCCGACTTCTTCATCAGCTGCGGTGACACCCCGGAGCAGCGGGCCTTCAACTTCGCCCAGACCTGGGCCTTCGTCGACAACCCGGTCGATGAGTCGCAGATCCTGCGGATCCCGCTGGCCGCCGGCGCGGGCGGTGGTCCGCACACCGGCGGCGATCGCTTCCCCGATCGCGGCGGCAACGACACCGACTACGGCAAGCTCCGGGCCTTCGCCGAGGCGGTGGGGCCGCGGACCTTCGGCGACGGCGATCCGGCCAAGGAGTTCTTCCGCGATCACGTCCAGCCGATGCTCTTCGCGCGCGGCTGCGGCTTCTCCGCCTGCCACAGCCCGGCGGCCGGCAACGACTTCAAGATGCGGCCCGGCACCCACGGCTTCGTCTCGTCGATCACGCTCGAGAAGAACTACGAGACCCTCCTGTCGGAGTTCATGGCCTTCGAGGTCCCCGACGCCCGCCGTGGCCGCGCGGTGGCCAAGGTCATCCTGCCCGACGGCGGCGGCATCCCACACCGCGGTGGGCCGCTCCTCGGCGCGGCCGATCCCGCGGCCTGCCCGGCGGTCTTCGACCCCGCGACCGCGACCCCGTTCTGTACCCTGCAGGAGTGGGTCGACATCGAGCGCGCGGCTCGCGTGGCGAATGGTGAGCTCCAGGCCCTGACCGCGGGCTCGACGGTGCCGCTGGTCTACGTCCAGCGCAGCGCCAACCACGTCGCCGGGCCGCTGGAGTTCGACACCTACCAGGGCGGCAGCGATCTGCGGGTCGCGCCGGCCACCCTGGGCGCCTTCGGCCGCATCACCGGGGTCGGCGGCTCGACCTCGCTGCTCGGCGGTTGCGCCGGCCTCGATCCGTCGACCGCCGACGTCTCGGCCCCGGCGGTCCGTCACGACGGCACCACGATCGCCTTCGCGGCCCGCGCTGGCGCCGCCGATCCGCTCGGCGTCTGGGTGGTGAACGTCGACGGAAGCGGCTGTCGGCGGGTGACGCCGGCGCAGCCCGACGTCAACGGGATCAAGATCCACAACTTCGATCCGGTCTGGGGCCCCGACGGCTCGACGATCGTGTTCGCGTCGACCCGCGGTGGCAACCACGCCGGCGGCGGGACCGGCCCGGTGCGCAGCCGCAAGCTGTTCCTGCCGGCCTCGGACCTGTGGCGCATGGCGCCCGACGGCACCGGCCTCCAGCAGCTCACCTTCCTCACCAACTCGGAGCTCAACCCCAACGTCTTGCGCGAGGGTCGGCTGATCATGACCACCGAGAAGGCCTCGGGGGCGCTGTATCAGCTCGCCGGTCGCCGCCTCAACTGGGACCTGACCGACTACCACCCGCTCCTGGCCCAGCGGCGGCGCTCGCCCTACGCCGATCCTGCCAACCCGATGGCCGCCAACGACTCGATCGGTTACGACCAGGCGACCGACATCCGCGAGGACTACAACGGCAACCTCTTGTTCATCGCCTCGGACGCCGGCGCGCGCGGCGGCGCCGGCACCCTCGCGATCTTCAACCGCAGCATCGGCACCTTCGAGGCCGGTCGCGGCGACCCGGGCTACCTGCGGTCGGCGAGCTTCCCCGACCCGGCGGCCACCGGTCGGGTCGGCTCGGCGACCAGCGGCGCCTACCGCGGCCCGGTCGGCCTGCCCGACGGCCGGATCCTGGTCGCCTACGCCGCGACCACCGGCGATCTCGGCACGGTGACCTCCCTCGACTGGGATCTGGTGGCCATCGATCCGCACACCGGCGCGCGCACGACCTTGATCGGCGGCGCCGGTGCCCAGGTCGACGGCGTGCTGGCGATCCGGACCGCGCCGCGCAAGCCCTACTACAACCGGCGTCAGCTGGTGTTCGGCGGCGCGGTCGATCCGGCGCTGGCCGCCGATGGTCGCGCCGTGGTCCACATGCCCGACGCGCCGATGGTGTTCACGCTGCTCACCGGCAACCTGCGCCGCGGACGGCCGGTCGAGAACTTCCGCAGCGCCACCCAGCTCGTCGCCTACGCCGAGGTGCCGCCGCCGGCCGGCACCACCAGCGGCAATCAGGCCAACGGGGTCTACGAGAACCGGGTCGAGGCCGGCCGGGCCCGGCTGGCCGACGACGGCTCGGTGCGCTTCAACGCCCCGGCCGGCGTCGGCGTCGTGCTCGAGCTGCGCGACGGCTCGGGCAACGTGCTCGTCAACATGGGCGAGGAGCACCAGCTCGCGCCCGGCGAGACGATCTCGCTCGGCATCCGCGAGGAGCTGTTCGACGCGGTCTGCGGCTCGTGCCACGGCTCGGTCAGCGGCAGCGAGCTCGACGTCGCGATCACGCCCGACGCGCTCACCGGCGCCTCGGAGTCGCTGTCGAAGAACTCGACGCCGCAGCGGATCGGGAACTGAGTTCCTGTATTCTCTGGGGAGGT
>Ga0075163_10003222_pt1 | contig 21958 bp, 20 predicted proteins | sample JI1023141ADNA_FD_71478 | JGI IMG/M metagenome (GOLD analysis project Ga0075163, IMG submission 71478) | Wastewater effluent complex algal communities from Wisconsin, to seasonally profile nutrient transformation and Carbon sequestration -... | ecosystem: Engineered > WWTP > Effluent > Algae... | reverse complement strand
GTCATCGCGCAACATCTTCCGATCCATCCTGTCTCTGCCCAAAAGTCAGGATATGACCATATTTCATTCACTGTGAACAGCCCCTTGCTATGTCTTTGACTGTAAACGAATTTTTCAACCAATATCTCATATGGCATTGCTACGTTCAACTGATTGAGAACAGACCCTAGGTTGTCGGCAAAAAATCCTGTGGCCCCCTACGTGACGCTGACACAAACCAAGCGCCCAAATCACGCTTTCGTCCCGTACCTCCCTACAGGACCTACACGGTCACGCCCTGTCTCCCCCTCCGCATTGCTCCCCCGACAACACGGTCAAACGTTGGCGGTGGAGTGCCTGCACAGTGGGATTGTTGCGCTGATAACTTCCTCCCATTTCCTCTCAATTTTACAAAGGATTGTCCTCGGAATGTGTTCTTTCACATGGTTTGACACATCTTTCCGATAGCACCTGCAGCAGGCCGTTGCCGTCGTTGCCATCTCTGTAAAGAACTCCGCTAGATCGAAACACACGTTGTGGGTCGGTCGATAGCTACTCAGCGGAGTAACTAAGAGATGGTCAAGAAATCTGAAAAAAAGCCCCTCAGCGATGAGGAGAGTTTGGCTCTCGCGCAAAAACGTGCAGAGGCAAAGAAGGCTGCGGTCGATGATGTGCTGAATAGGTTCGGCATCCTTCCCGACGAAGCCCATGTACGTCTGCCGGTGGTGATGGCGTTGTACGCATGTTCAGCAGCGTCTGTCTGGCGCTACGTCAAAAACGGGTCGCTCCCGGCACCGCGCAAGTTTGGTTCGCGTGTCACGGCCTGGAACGTTGGCGAGTTGCGTTCAGTTTGAACGGTTGAAAAACCCGAGGAAGCTGGCGTATCGAATTGAATCGGCACAAGCAACTTGCTGAAAACTGTAAAAAATCAAGTGAATTTCGATGCCATAACTCGGCAAGTTAATCAAAACACCGAAATTCGCGGATGAGCAAAACAAAGCAATTTTGTGCAGATCGCGGTACGCCGGTTGCCCAAATCAGATGGAAACAGCCTATGGCGACATAGCCGCTTTCTTAGTAACTAACGAATCAATCAACAATTAATAACCAATGCTGATTGATATTAAATAAATGTGGAGTATTAATCATGACTGACAGCATTAAACTATTCAGCAACATTGAACATGTCGAAGCGACGGAAGAGGATTTCAATACCCTTCCTGTTGTTGTTAACCAAATCATTAATCAGGATGGTGAGGTTTCGAGTTCCACTCCTGCGTACCAGTGGATTAATTCAAAACTGACTGGTGCACAATTTAAGGTGACCCCCGTATTTAGGGACAAAAAGTTTGCTCGCAAAAGTGAATTAATCGGGTATGAGATCAGTGTCAACGTCCCTGCTTGTGTGGTCGGCAATAATGCTTTGCTGCAGATTCTCGTGTACGGCTGCTGTGCCTTTGCCTTGGAGTTTCTGAAGTCGTACCTCCTGGAGGCTGGCTGTAGCCCTCGCATCGTTGCTCAACTTGATCTCGAACATGCTTCAATCACTGGTCTGGCACTGACTTACCTGCTGGATTGCAAGGATCGTGCAGATGCCAACCGCTACAACTCACTGATCGAGAACTATGGTGAGGCGACGCTGAACAGCAAGCACACCGACAGCAAGGGAAAGAAGCCGATCACGACTGTTCGTTCGGCTGGGCAGGCCACGGTGACTATTACTAAGTCTCGTGCTTTTGAGGCCAAGTCGTATGTGAAGGTCGGGCCGACACATCGCTCCTTTGAGAGATTCCCATCCTCGCAGGTCTCAAGTGCGATTTACGCCGTGAGTGGCCGTAAGGTTCGGCTCGAATTCAACGCCAATGAAAAATGGCTGGTAGCCAATGGTGGTGATTCCCCCTTGGTCTGGAAGAAGAAGGCAAAGGCGGCGGCGCTTACCGCTAAGGCTTTTCAGGAAATCACCGGCTACCTACGGGTCAGCGAGAACCTTCGCAGTAAGCGCCCGAAGCCGGACCAGATTGCCAAGTTGCCTCCCGCAGAGCAGATCATCCTGCGCGACAATTTTGCTGGCGTTGATCCCAAGCAGCACCCGTTGATGGTCGGCAAGAGCATCCAGTATTTTTCGAGTATCAAGCGCCATATCGAGGCTGAGTTGCGGATCGACATCACCATTCCCTGGGCAATTCACAGCACGAAGATTTCCCCGGACTTGCCGGTGTGGATGCAGTTGCCAGCAGAGTATGAGGCTCCTGAACACTTGATGGAGCACTGCTTTGTTCGGGAGACCGCTAAAGCGAAGTTGCAGGAGCTACGTCAGATCAATGCCGACTTGGCTGCGGCCATGACTCCGATTTCCAATACGAAGAAACAACAGAAAACCGATGTAAAGCTGCAGAACAACAAAGGGATGGGCAATCGCCATCATGATGACGAAGACAGCTTGGAAAATACTGCCATCGTGGAAATCATGAGTTGAGTCGCCTGTTATCGAACAATAACTAATCATGCCAGGCCCCTGCCGACAAGCTGGGCCCGGTGCAAACCAGGAGTTCTATCATGTTGATTATTTCCCCCACCAACCCCACCAACGAGTCGTTAGCTGCTGAATCTCCCCTTACCGTCTTGGCTGCATGTCGCCAGATTGCCAGGAAATACGTAATTCCAGAGTCTGAGGTTAAGTATGAAATCGCCAATGCCCTACTTGCCGGGCATCTTTACGTTCGTAACCAAGCAGGGTTTCCAAGTTGTCCGGATGTATTTGATTTATCTGTCGAGTGCATCACCCTCAACGACCTGAATGCTTATTTTGAGTCGAACGGTTACCGCTATCGGCTTTGTCGTACCGACTTTGCAGAATCGAATGCTGGCGACGAAGAAGTAGGGGCGTCCCCACGCCGCCTTCCGGTAAGTGAGGTTCGCATCCGCGAAATCTTGTCCTACCTGACCGAAAATGGCATCAACCCTATGTGTATTCCCTGGGGCATGAAGCCAAAGGTAAAAAAACACTTCACTGAAGAGTTGAAGCTGTGCACCTCAGACGGATTCGATTATGCCTGGAAGGTGGGGCGTGGTAAGCGGTTTCGGGTTGAAAACCACGATGATTATGCGCGTCGGTATTGAACGTCAGCATCGCTTGTCGATGGTGTGACCATAGGCCCTACTTCGGGGCCTATTTTTTGACAGAACAAGTGAAAATGACCCAGTACCCAGTATTGCAACCCACTAGGTAGACCAGTTCAACATGGAGTCTCTTTAACAACGGAGAAACATCATGGATGCAAATCAAGCTTCACATGCTCGCAGTGCCACATTCGAGCTTACCTCTAATGGCCTCAAGCGGCTGATGAAGAAGGCAAGGCAGAAAGCGCCGCCTAGCTCCTGCCGCTTCATCGCCGTTGTACTCTATCCGTTGTCGGTAAGTACAATTCCATCGGTGGTGCAGTTATGAGCAAGAACACCAAACCCCAGTGGCCGTGCCTCACCCCTCCTTTGGCGGCACCGTCTATTGCCAAGGCAATTCGGGAAAAGGCCATGAAAAACGGCGCTAAAATCTTCGTGACGCCCCCTCATCGTAAGTGGGGTACCGGGAAACGCCCTCCCGGGGCAAAAACTTTGTTCGATTAGAACGCAAGATGAATAGGAATGGCAGCGGTCAGATCGCTGCCATCGTTTTATTCGCAACATGCCGCCATTTCGTAGTTAGACCGCTCGCTTTGAGTTCGTGAGGTAATTCGTCTTCGACAAGGGAGACTTGTAGTAATCCTCGTCCAGGAATCGCAATAACGTCTTCAGTGATTTTCTGTCGCTAGGGACCTTAATCCTTTCGCCGCCATCCTGAACCACATATTCAATGGGGATGCTGAATTCAGCGGCGATAGCCTTGATGTCGTTGAGCGGCACCTTCCTAGAATGCTGCTCTGCATCACCAGCCATACCTTGCGTCGGACCCAGGTATCGCTGGCAGCCATCAGTTCGTCAACGTTCTCGACATGCAGTTCCTTTAGGTCCGCGAACTGCTTGATGTCGTTGTCAGTCGCTTCCTGATAGTAGTTCGACATGTCAAAGATCTGTCGAATGTGGAAGAAACTGAAGAAAGACAGCTTGGTGCCGCGCAACCTCGCCGCAAGCTTGTTATCTAGCGTCAGTCCCGAACCCTCGATACGCTTGTACGTGTCCTTCGAGTGAAAAATCGAAAAACCCGCTGAGGAGATCACCCTACGTCGATCAAAGCTCTGCAAATACACCACCCAGGTGCCGTCATCTTCCTTCTGACCGAAGAACAGCGCCCTGATCTGGTCGAAATCTAGGCTTGAAGGATCGGCAACCGGCACATCCAAGGGCGCTGCGACGACTTTCACCAAGCTATCCAAGTCCTCGAACCCTTCAATGACGAGCATTTCGCCCTGCTCTGGTTTGTAGTTCCCATCGAACGGCACCTCTTCGCAGTCGGTGCCGAAGGCTTCAACCTGTGCCGCCAAGTACGCGGTCATCGACGCCTGAACATCGTTGTTCACTGCAAATCTGACAATTCGATTTCCCGGGTCTCGGGTGTAGGCAAAAAGTGTGAACATCATCCCTCCAGAAGAAGTTGCGGGCTTAATTGCCGAACTGATTTGATATCAGCCGCCGAGAGTAACCTGCGCCGTGAAATCAAGGTGTAAACCATGCCATTGTCACCTTCGACTTTGTAGAACCTGTAGCGAAGGACATGTAGCATCGGATGGCACGGGATTGCCTCCAGCGTTGCCAAGAGCACCGCCGCAACAACCGAAACCCAGGCGAGCATCTGCAGATCATCCAGCTTGGTTATCAACGGGATGAAATACGACACGACAAAAACGACCAGCAGCCAATCCTGAGAGTCGATTTTCTTCGCCTTGAAGGCAAGTACCTCGGTCTGAACTGCTGCGGCTCGAATAACCAAGAAGGGGAAGATGCAAGCCAATGCCCCGGCAGCTATCCAGCCGTAAATCTCTGTCGATCCGCCTTGCTTGTTGAACTGCGCGACGGCAGACACCACCACCGCCGGTGCAAATGCCGAGAGAAAAAGCAAAGTCCGAATGATGGTGTTCACGAATGCAGTGCCCTCTCGAATGCCTGAAAACGAGCCATAGCCTGATCGCTCATACCTTGGCAAAAACATCCTCGACCGAGCGAGCAACAACATACCGTGCGGCATCCGCCTCGCTCGCCAGGGCAGTAAAGTGCGCGGCACCGCACTTGATCTTGCCGCCTTCCCGATCCCGAAGCTCATCGTCAAACAAGCTACCCTTGGTCTCAACGACGAAATACAGGCGCTCTTGCCCGTCCAGTGTCACCAACACTGCCCAGTCGGGATTGTAGGCTTGCAGTGGAGTCGGAATCTTGAACCACCCCGGCAGCTTGGCATACACCTTTACTGCCTCGTTCTTTTCCAGGGACTCCGCGAAGTCACGCTCGATGGCAGAGTCGTAAACGACATGCTCGTAAACCGACTTCTCGGTATTGAGCACCAGGTTCTGCAAGTAACCAGTCAGTTCTTCCGACTCGAATAGTTCCTGCGCGTAGTAGTGCTCGTCACCGAGGCGCTGGTATTTGATGCCATCGACCAAGGCCAGGCGCTTGCATCGGTTAATTGCGTCCGAGGCCAGTTCGATGAACTGCTGCGGATTGCGCTTGAAATCGTTCAGCCGGGTGCTCTCGGTCAGGATGCGGGCAATCGTCTTGCGAGTCAGTTGGGTTCTGTCTTGCAGTTCCGTCAGCACATCTGGCAACTCAATATCCGCCTCATAGAGGGCGATGGGTTCGGATACCGACAGCAGCGAGGCATCAACCCCCGCCTTACCAATCGCCATGCCAGCCTTCTTCCACTGCAGGCGGGTTTTGGACACTGGCGGAGCATCGTCCAGCGCCTGGATACAGCGTTCGATCAGCTTTTCGTTGTCGAATTGAACGCGATACGTGGTCTTGTGCTTGATGCGATCCCACAGGGCCTTGAAGTCCGGGCTGAGCAACACCGACTTTCTGACCGAAATCGGCTTGCGGTCGTCGGCATTCTTGACCTCCAGCTTGCCGGAAAGCTTTTTCAGTACCGCCACGATCTGATGGCGTTGTGCCTCGAATTCGGCAGGCAGTTGCAGGTCGCCCGTTTTCAACGCTGTTTTTAGCGAATCCTGCACCTTGCCCTTATCGCTGATGTAGCCCTGCGCCTGGAGGTGGCCCCACAAGGTTTTGGATGCCTCGAAGCCCAAGGGCGACACCTCACCGCTATCAGCAGTCACGGGAATCCCGGCGAATTCGTGGTCATGCACCACGCCAAACTGAATCCCGGTGTCCTTCTCAATATCCTTCTGCAGGTTTTCGGCAAACTGCTCGTAGCTCTCCGTGGCAATCACAGTCAGCGTATTGATCTCGAAACCTCGCAACCGCTCACCCTTCTGATTGACGCACAGACGCAGGCCACGGCCAATGGTTTGCCGACGCCAACGGTCGGTCTCGCGGGTCGAGAAGTTGCAAATTTGGAAGACGTTCGGGTTGTCCCAGCCTTCCTTCAACGCAGAGTGCGAGAAGATGAATTTCAGCGGCGACTCGAAGGAGAGCAATTTTTCCTTGTCGCGCATGATGAGGTTGTAGGTGTCGTCGTCGGCAGCCGTTGTGCCACTCGTATCCTTGAGCATTTCGACCGTTTTTCCGCCGACCTTCTTCTTGTCGATGGAGAAATAGCCGTTGTGCACCTCATCGGCAGCCATCGCCAGGTCGATTTCGCCAAACAGGCTCTGGTAATCGGGGTGACGTGCCCACCGCTTGTATTCTTCCTCGAAGATCGTGGCGTATTCGCCCTTTGCCTGATTGCCCTGCTCGTCGTATTGCCGGTACTTTGCCACCTCGTCGATAAAGAACAGACTCAGCACCTTCACACCAAGAGGCCGCAGGCGCTTTTCCTTATCCAGATGTTCCTTGATGGTGCGACGAATCATCTCCCGATGCACGGCACTGGCATCGACATCGCCGTAAGCCTCGCCGACACGCAGAAACACCTCATTGCCAGGCACCTTCAGCTCCAGGAACTGGTCGCTGCTTTTCTTGCCGCTACCGGCACGAATTTCACCGATGCGAATATCGGCATACAAGGCTCGCCCGGTTTCCTGTTCCAGATCGAAGCCATCCTGAACGGTAATCGTGTCCCGACGCACCACACCCGCCGCGTTTTCGCGGTCAACTTCGATGCTGGCCGAAATCACGCCTCGCTTATTGTTGACCGCAAGCAACTTCACATAGGGCTTGTTATTGCCACCCTGCACGGTGGCCGCCGCCACCTCGATCTGCTTCACCAACCGCTGTTCGTAAGCATCCACGGCGTCTAGGCGGTACACCATGTTGTGCTTTTCCACGTGTGTCGCGGAATAACGCAGGGTGCACAGCGGCGACATGTGCGCCAACGCCTTCTTGCCCTTGCCGTCGATACCCCCATCAACGCTTTGCGGCTCATCCACGATCAGAATCGGGCTGGTCTGCCGGATCAGGTCAATGGGGCGCTCACCACCCGTTTTCTCGCTGGCCCGGTACATCTTGTTCTTGGACTTCTCGCGGCGCTTGGCCTCGTCTGACTCTTCCGCTTGTGCTGCCGCTTCGTCGCCAAACTTGTTGATCGCCCCGACCGTGATGACCATGATCTGAATATTCGGGCTGGTCGCAAAGTTGCGGACCTGGCCGAGCTTGTCGGAATCGTACTGAAAGAACTCGTAACCCTTGGCGCTGGGGTACAGCCCCTCGAAATGCTCGCGGGTGATCTGCAGCGTCTTGTTCACGCCTTCCTTGATTGCCACCGACGGCACCACAACCACGAACTTGGTGAAGCCATACCGCTGGTTCAACTCGAATACGCTCCGCAGGTAGACGTAAGTCTTGCCGGTGCCCGTTTCCATTTCCACCGTAAAATCGAGTGGCTGCTTGGATTCCAAGGGTAACGAGGGCGGCAGGCCATTGCGAAGCTGCACCTGCTGCAGGTTCTCGTTCAACTCTTCATCGACGATCAGTTGCAGGGCGTTGCCGATACCGCCGCTTTCGGTGAACTGCTTGCCCTCAAAGCTTTGCTGAGTGCCAGCACCACCCAAGGCTTGGGCCGTGACCGTGAAAACGGAGCGACAAACCTCTTGGCCCCGGAACAAGTCGCAGACGGCCTCGATGGCTTCGATTTGGTAGGGCAAATCGGATTCAAAGTGCAGTTTCATTGTTTGCCTTTCCTCGGAGCCGGAAGTGACTTCACCATGCGGTCAAAATCCGACTCAATCCGAGCATCGTCGATCACCCGGAACTTGGAAAACTCGGTTTCCGCATGGCTTTTCGCCAAGTCAGCCGACACCTGACCCGCACCACGCAAGATTTCCCGGTCGTTCAGCGTCAGGAATCCTTCGAGCTTGGTGATCCAGTCCTTCATGTTCATCGCAATACGCCGTGCTGCCTGACCTTCGGCAAACACCAGATATTGCTCGGCCAGATTGTTCAAGGCGCGTAGTTCTTCCTCGGTCAGGTAGTTTTTGGCTACGCTGACATCGCTTTTGCGAATACGAGCACCACTCCAGTTGGTCAGCCCCATGTTGGGCTGGCCGCTATCCGCGCGCTGCTTTATCAGCTCTGCTGCTGTGTGGCCGTGAATCGCGTAGTGCACCTTGTTCTGCACCGTTGCAAAAAATTCCTGCGTGATGACGGCATTCGAGTCGTAATCGACGCTGGTCGCGTAGATGTCCGTGATTTTTTGGTAAAAACGACGCTCGCTGGTGCGAATATCCTGCAGGCGGCGGGTCAGTTCATCGAAGTAGTCACGTGCCTGGCCGGGGTTCTTCAGGCGCTCATCATCGAGCACAAAGCCCTTGACCAGGTATTCCTTCAGTTGGGCACTCGCCCACTGCCGAAAGCGAATGCCTGCCTGGCTGCGTACCCGGTAGCCCAACGCCAGCACCATGTCGAGGTTATAGTGCGCCACCTCGTAGCTTTTGCCATCGGCGGCAGTTGTTCGGAAAAACCGAACAACTGAATCCTCCCGCAATTCCCCATCCTCGAAGATGTGTTTGATGTGCTCGCTGATGGTGGTTTTTGCCTTGCCAAACAACTCAGTCAGTTGCTTCTGGCTCAACCACAACTCCTCATTTTCCAGCACCACCGAAAGCTGCGTCTTGCCATCTTCGGCCTGATAAATCAGAAACTCGCTCATCACAGGCTCCGCACTTGCTTGATGCCGTGCTGTTCGAGGATCGCGGCCAGGTTGCTCTTGGCAACATCGTTCTCAAAGGCGCTATCGCGGAAGACCGCCGTGGTGTCGCCGACCGTACCTTGCTCCTCACGCCAGGCGACCATGCCCAGCGCCAGGGCTTCTACTTCAGCCGCCTTGATGCTTTCGACCAGGCAGGTCATCAGTACACCTGCGCCAACACTATTGACCTGCTTGCCCGCGATTTCGCGCTTCTCAATGGTAATACAGAGGTCCAGGCCCAGCTTGAGCAGGATTTCGTAGAGGATGTCATCGCTGCTACGGCCTGGCTGAAGATGTTCAAGGTGGTCGAAAAGTGAGGCTTTCAGGTCGTTAACCGCAGGATTCCAGACGCGGATGTTGGAGGTGTCGAGCTTGAAAGCACGAAAACCAAGGTCCTTTTGCAGCAAAGGCTTTTCGTTACGTACTTTCTGACCTGCTCGCTTAATTCGATCCCTCGTGATATCTGCGATTGTCTTATATCCTCGCGGAGATACGTCGGTTAAGAGCTCAGGTAGTTGAACCAAAATACAACGGCGGAAACCATCATCCTCCGAATTCAAAGCGTAAGTTGCGTGTAGTGTCGTACCTGACCCACCAAAAAAATCCAAAACTAACGCATCTTTGCCAGCCCCGATTTGTAGTACTCGTTTTATGAGGCGAACCGGCTTTGGAGTGATAAATAGATCTTCACCTGCATCGGCCTCCATTATTTGCGACAACTCCTGCTTTGCGTGGCGTGTGCTGCCAACGTCTTTCCACGGCCAGTATGTTTGCGGAACAACCCCGTCTTTTACCTCGGAGATGAAGCGTTTGATGCCGGGACGGTTATCACCGGAAGTCCCCCACCAAATTCGACTATCTTTGTTCAGTTCGTTGAATTTTTCTTCACTAATACGCCAATAGCTTCCTGCTGGCGGACCAGAAATCACCTTTCCCGATGGGGTCGTGATTGAGTAGCGACCCTGACCGTAATAATTACGCGCTGCCAGATCGCCTAATAGCCATGGACCACGCGGGTCGTTATCTGGATTTTTGTAACGCGCAACCATCTCTTCCGTCCTTGGGAGCGGACATGGTCGCCAAATATCGCTATTCTTGGCATAGATAACGACATAGTCATGGTCTTCGCTTAAATGAACAGCCGAATTTTTCGGACTATCCATCTTGTGCCAAATCACGTTTGCAATGAAATTTTCTGGACCAAAAATTTCATCCATCACGTGGCGAAGGTTGTGAATCTCATGATCCGCAATACTGATGAATATTGCTCCATCGTCTGCCAGCAGAGCTTGAGAGAGCTTTAGACGGGGGTACATCATATTCAACCAATCGGTGTGAAAGCGCCCACTTGATTCAGTATTTGTCGATGTCTTTGTTCCGCTATCAGTCTGACCAGTAATATCCAGATAGTTTTTGATGCTGTCTTGGAAATTATCGGGATAAACAAAATCCTTCCCCGTGTTGTAAGGTGGGTCGATATAGATCAGCTTCACCTTTCCCGCGTAGCTTTTCTGCAGCAGCTTCAGCACTTCAAGGTTGTCGCCCTCGATCATCAAGTTCTGCGTTGTCTCCCAATCGACGCTTTCCTCCGGGCATGGACGCAGGGTGCCAGTACTCGGGGTCAGGGCAATCTGCCGCGCCTTCTTTTTGCCATGCCAGTTCAGGCCATATTTCTCGTCTGCATCGGTCACGGTCTGATCGCCGACCAAGGCTTTCAGCACATCGACGTTGATGGCCGACCCATTCGCACCTTCCGTCACCAGTTCGGGAAACAGAGCTTTCAGTTGGGCCAGGTTGTCGGCCACGATGTTGGCGGATTGCGCTTCTGGACTGTTGGCTTCGATTTTTACGATACTCATGAAATTCTCGGTTCAATTATTGGTGTGTCTTGCATCTTGGAATTCTTGCTGTGTCTACTCGTCGTATTCACAACAGGTTTTATCCGCCAAGTAAGTTCGGCCACAGCACTCGCATTCGGCGGCGTCAATATCTGTGTTGCAACAAAAGCAAAATGGTTTGTCGTGATAGCCAATGACCAGGAATTCTTGCCTGCAAATCGGGCAATCTAGCGTTCCACGAAATTCATCGGGTGTATCAACCTCTTCCTCGCTCCATTGCGGCCAGCGTTGGTGCATCCAGCGTTCAAGGCGATGGCTGGCAATCCAGTAAAGGTCGCGCCTGTCGTAGACGTGATCCTGGATGGCGCGTAGTCGCTCAGGTGTCAGGTCGTCAGCCAGTTTTTCATTGAGTACTTCGCCGACGAAAAACAGGATAAAGGCCAGCGATTCCGACAGTGTTTTGTCGTCCTCATCCTTATGGTCGTAACGGTGGTGCTCAATGCGATTTCTACGGCCCTGCATCTTCTCGATCACTTCACGCGACTGCTTGAAAAGTCCAAGCTCAAGGTTATCGAGACGGTTCATCGCCTCTTTCGCGCCGACCGTGATTGAGTCGTCTTTAACGGGCTTGTCGATATCCCGATAAATAAGCAGGGGGTTGACGCGATAAAGTTGCTCCTTGAGGAAAAGCTCTATCGCATGAAAAACCGTCATGATGGCGTGTTTCCGACTCGAATAGCTCGAATCACGCATGAAGTAGTCGATGCCAACCTGAAGCGAATCAATCGCGTTCAAATAGATTTCACTACGTTGACTATTCGCATTGTCCTTACAGTTTTCCAAGGATCACCCCCAATTCACCTTGAATTCGCTTGATTTCGAGGTTCAATTCCACCTGTCTGGCAACCTGCCTCTCCTTGGAGGCTAAGCCTCTGAGACGGCCAAGTTCTGTTTGCAGTTGTTTCGATTCCAACAGTGCCTGATGGCGTTCTGCCGCGTGTTCGCGGGATGACGAAAGAGCGAAGACACCTGTAACAAAGCCGGTTTGCAAGGCGATCACGGTATCCATCCAACCTTGGTAAAGCGCGTAGAGGGACAGGCGCGGCTGCTTTTCGAGCGAGAGGGCATCGACGAACTGCTGTATCAGGTCCGGTCGCTCCGGGGAATGCAGGTTGGCCTCCAGTACATCGCCGTCCAGCACGGTTTTTCCGGCTTCGTTTTGCGCCCAGCGTTTATGTGCCAGCGAGATGCTGACACCGGCCTGAGAGTGCGCCATCAAAAAAGTGGGATAGGGAATGGCACGATGCACCAACTCGGCGATGCGGTTGGCCTTGGCTTCCGGGCGCAGGTTGATGCTCAGGATGGCGATTTCAAGGTAATCACGCGCTTCGTCCTGATAGGCAGGAATACCGACCGTCACTGGCTTCAGAGCGGCCAGCCAATGGATGTCGTCGATTCCATCGGTAATGGCGCGTTTATCCGTGGTTGTCGGTGCCCCCGTTTCGACCAGCATTTTCTTGGGAATACGCTGGTTGACCGCAGCACTCTCTGGAAAGCCCAGGGCAGCGACGAGGCGCGGAAGATCGACACTGACGGTCAATTCACTTGCCCCGGCAGGATCACCATGTAGGCGATGACCTCAAAATCGTTACTGCCAGCGAACTCGCCTTTCAAGGCATGGGTTCCGCCCGGCAAAAACAGGCTGGCAATTGCCCTTTCTTCACTCTTGCCGACAATCGAAGCCACCGCAGCCGCCAGCATTTGCTGCACCGATGCCATGTCTGCGCCGTGCTTGGTCTGCCTGTCGAAACTGTGGATGGCAGCCGAGTCGGGAGTGTCACGGCCCAGGCTGACACGCTTGAGCCAGTCGAGGATGCGCTTGGCCTGGGTATAGGGGAGTTCAACCGATCCCGCTTCGCTGACATGGACGAGGAAATGCGGGGCCAGCGGGTAGCCTGTATCGGTAATCTTCTGTGCGGCAGCCCCTTCGGCTCGTAAGCAAAAAACAACGCCGGGTGTGATGTCAGCATCCATGCTGGTGGTGACGGCGCAAGCCCCCAGAGGCAGGGATTCGAGCTTGCCGGGATGCGCTTTAAGGTGCTGCGCCAGGTCGATACGAAAATCGGTGAGCGTCAAATCGGTAATCGAGACGCCGGAAGAGAGGTCTTCGAGGTCGATCACCGTGTCTTGCAGCTTGAGCAGTTGCTTGCGCCGGTATTCTAGGTCGTTCATGGGATTGCCGGACTGCTGCTCAATCAGGTTTTCTTCGCCGGTTGCCGAAATGTCGAGCAGCACCATGCGCCCACTGACCCGCTGTTCGAGATTGATGTACTCGTCCAGTTCCATGTTCGGCCAGAAATTCACCAGTTGAATGCGCTCATTGGGCGAGCCGATGCGGTCGATACGGCCAAACCGCTGAATGATGCGAACCGGGTTCCAGTGAATGTCGTAGTTGATGAGCCAGTCGCAATCCTGCAGGTTCTGGCCTTCGCTGATGCAATCGGTGGCAATCAGCAAATCCAGTTCGCCTTCATGTGCCAGGTCGGCAGGGCGCTCCTTGGAGCGCGGCGAAAAGGAGGTCAGGATCGAGGCAAGATCCTTGCGGAGATGCGGCAGGCTGCTTTGATTCCGCCCCGAACCCGTTACCAAGGCACTTTCGATGCCTAAATCAGTCTTGGCCCACGCCGACAGTTGCTCGTACAAGTAGACCGCTGTGTCAGCAAAGGCTGTGAAGATGATGATTTTCTTGTTGCCTGGATTGGTAGGGTGCTGGAACTTATGGGTGATGACTTCACGCAGTGCGGTCAGCTTGGCATCCCGAGCAGCATCGACCTGCTTGGCTGCGGCATAAAGGGCTGCCAAGCGATTGCGGTCTTCGATCAGGTCATGCCGCCAGCGTAGCAAATCGACATCGCTTAACAGCACCTTGACCTTGCGGCCCACCAACAAGCTTTCAAAGGCCGGATCGTCGATATCGACATCGGCGATGTCCAGTTCCTCAAATTCAGGATCATGAGCTTCGATACGCGCCAGGGTGGCTTCGACATCCTTCAATTGCCGATGCACTGTCAGCGTGAACGAGGAAACTGCGCTCTCCATACGCTTGAGGACATTGACGCGCAGCAGGTGAATCAAGCTTTCCTCGCGGTCAACCTGCCGGAAGAAACTTTCGCCACCGCGAATTTGGGTGCTGTACTTGGCGTCGTAATCAGCCTGCTTATGCGGCAGCACATAGCGAAGCGGTGCATAGGAGGCCAAGTTGAGGCGACGAATCTCCAGGTTGATGTCTCGAATCGAACGGAACTCGCCAGCACGATCCACGTCAGGCTTGATGTTGATCGGGGGCAGTCGCTGCGGAAATGCGCCGGTCTCCGCCGTCCCGTAGTACTTTTGAATATGCTTGCGGGACCGTGCAATCGTCAGGTGATCCAGTAAGGTGAAGTAGTCGAAGCCCAGCATTTCGACCAGACGGCTGGGCGTTTTCTCTTCATCGTCGAGACTCAGCCAACGGTTGAACTGGGCCTGCGCCTTGCGCGTAGTGGCCTCGATGCTGGCGATACCGTGTTCCATCAATGCCGTGTCGTCGCCTTCAGTGGCAAAGGCGATCTGGTTCCGCAGATCAGCAAGGCGGTTATTGACCGGCGTGGCCGACAGCATCAACACACGGGTTTTGACACCTTCCTTGATGATCCGGCGCATCAGGCGGTCGTAACGGGATTCACGCCCTTTATGTGTGGCCTTGTTGCGGAAATTGTGCGACTCGTCGATGACCACCAGGTCGTAGTTACCCCAATTCACATGGGCGAGGTCGATATCGCCCGAGGTGCCGCCCTCGCGTGAGAGGTCGGTGTGATTAAGCACATCGAAATTAAGGCGGTCGGCAGCCAGCACGTTGCGCTTGTCGTTGGCCTTGTACAGCGTCCAGTTGTCGCGTAAACGCTTCGGGCACAGCACCAGCACTCGGTCATTGCGAAGCTCGAAGTATTTGATGACGGCCAAGGCCTCGAAGGTTTTTCCGAGACCCACACTGTCGGCAATAATGCAGCCACCGAACCGATTCAGCTTGTCGATAGCCCCAACAACGCCATCGCGCTGGAACTTGTACAGCTTCTTCCAGACCCGCGTGTTGCGAATGCCCGTGGCCGATTTAACGATGCGCTCTTCGTCCATCTCGTCTGCGGCATTGCTGAAGAGATGGGAAAGAATCAGTGCGTAGAGTGTGAAGGGAGGACAGTCGGCAGCCAGAGATTCCAGCGCCTCGATAAACGCCTGCTTGTTTGCGTCGTCGTGAGGAAGGCTGCTCCACTGCATGTCGAACCATTGGCTCAACATCGCCGCTTCGTCCGGTGTGTCCGATGCCTGGATGAGGTTTAGTGGGTTGCCAGGCGTAATTCCCAGCCCGTCACTGGTCAGCCCAAAAGAACCCATCACCACCTGCTGGGCTGCGCCGTTCGTGTCTCGAACAACCGCCACACCTTGTGGCACCTTGCCTTTGGCTAGGCGAATCTCTGCTGTACCTTTGGCCCACTCCGCACACTGCTTTGCCAACCAGCGTGACAGCAACTGATTCCTGGCCGGTCGATCAGCTTCGTTACCCAGTAGCCTGAGTTCGCCATCGACGGAAGGAATTACGATGTTGCTCTGCTTCAAAGTCGCCAGCTTGGACTGCAGCGCCGAGAAGGCAAACAACGAGAACTCCGGGGTCACAACATCAAGCTGGCCGTCCTTTTGCAACTTGGGATCAAGCAGGTCGATGACGCGATCAGTGCCGGTGTTTTTAAGCAAACGCATGGCCTAGTTCTCCCCCGCATTCCGGGCGGAAGCTGACGGTTGCAGCTTGGCCTTCTTGGCATAATCCCGAACAAGCACCTCAATCATGGATGCTAGGGAGCGATGCTCTAGCTCTGCCGCCTGACGCAGCAAATCCTTAATCTCGGCAGTGGTTCTGATGGTCAGCGTTTCGTTCTTTTGGCGTGGCATGGCGGGCCTCGTTGGCAAGACTGCCAATGTACTGCCATTTAGGGTTTGGTTCAATGCCAAACAAATTGCCTACATGAGGGAATGAGGTGGAATCCTCCGGGCATTTGGCGATGAAAAGCTCAAAGCAGTCCATCTCAGACAACCAATGAAGCCACCACAGCACGACTAACCAGAAAAGATCGAGCCGAAGAGGATGAAGTCTGATGCCGGGAGGTGATGCCGAACGTGAGCCGCGTTTGTTTGTAATAGATTGATTATCAAAGATAAATTTGACAATTCGAGCGGTTTTGCGCTAAGCTAAAAACGCACATCGCTGTCATTGGACGCCTTTGCCAAGGCGTTTCCGACCCCTAGCCGACCTGTCGGCGTCTCCTAGAAACAAGCCCATTCACCAATTTTCAAGCTTGAGCAATTCCGCTCAGGCCAAGTCACGTCGGTTGGTTTTGCGTCCCTTCGCTTCAACGGTATGTCGCTCGTCGGCAGGGTTCAGCATGTACTGGTGGTTCGCACGAATTTCAGTTTGGCGACGGTCATTCGTGCGAACCGTGTGATGAAGATCCACCACAAGGAGCACCCTACCATGACTGCAACCAGTCACACAGCAATGCCAAACTACGCCCTTTGGCAGCGCCCACCGCTGTTCAATTTGGGCGAAATCTACGCCACACCGGGCGCGATGGCCTTCCTTCAGGAAAACGACCTGACGCCCTATGAATTCCTGCATCGCCACCACACCGGCGACTGGGGCGATCTCGATCCCGAGGATATTGAGACTAATCGTGCAGCCTTGCACTACGGCAATCGTTTGCTTTCTTCCTACGAAATCGGCAATCAGAAGCTGTGGCTCATCACGGAGGCCGACCGCAGCAGCACTACTGTTCTCTTACCTGAGGAGTACTGAACATGGGACTCGCAGAAAAAATCCGGGAGAACCACGAACTCGCCGCCGCCACGCAACAAGCTTTGCGTAATGGCCGTCGTGTCATCCGTCGCATTGCCGAAGTGGAGCCGATCAGTCTTCCCGCGGTGATCGAAACGCAGCCGTTACCCCAGCCAGTGCCGATCCCGCATACCGCCATCTCCGTTTCACCGCTCGACCTACCTGCCGAGCAGTTCAAGGCAGGTTTGAATCGCCGGAAAGCGAACCGTGAGCTATTGATGGAGTGGCTTCGATCAGCCTTGGTTGATGGTGTCGATTTCGGAAGAATCCACGTTGCCAGCAAGGAACGATGCCAGTTTGCCAAACAAGGCAGGGTGAAGGATTGTGGCGATCCTCATCACTGGTCAAAGCCATCGCTGTTCAAGCCTGGCGCTGAAAAAATCACCGGCATGTTGGGCATGACCGTGCATTACCCATCGTTGCCAGACTACGAGCAAGCTGTGTTGAATGGCACTGCACTGACCACCGTCATGCTGCGCTGCGAACTCAGGGATGCTCATGGCCGAGTCATTGCCGAAGGTGTTGGCGCTCGCAACGTCAGCCAGGACTATGGCGACATGAACAAAACGCTGAAGATGGCCGAAAAATCAGCGCATATAGATGCAACGCTCAGGTGCGCGGGATTATCAGAGTGTTATTCACAGGATTTGGAAGACCGTCCGGTAGTAGAAGGGGAAGTGCCGGACGCTCCGTTGCAGCCAAAGCCTCGACGATCAGCAAAGTCTGCAACGCCTGCATCGGGTGCAACTGCTGCAACGACTGCAACCGATAGCAATACCGACGACAGCCAGATCGAGAAAGAGCAACTTACGGCCCTGCGTCAGCATATTCGTCAGTACGGTTTCACCGAAAAACGAGTTTTGGCATGGCTCTACAAAACGACGGGGGGTAGCGTCACCAAGCTTGAACAACTGACGCCAGCGCAGTGTTCGTCAATCTTGAAGCGCCTCGCCATCTGGTCAGAGGGCGAAAAAACATTTGCCAATGGTCAGAGTCAGCCGGAGGGGGGTAGCCATGAGTAAGCCACTATTTGCACTGGCCGACGAATTCCTGGAGCTTGCTCGGGTGCTGTCGGATGAGCAGGAGATGCCGAATGACATCATTGACGAAATTCTTGAAGCCTACTCGGGCGAACTGGAAACCAAGTGCTGGAACGTGGCCGCGATGATTCAGCAGTTCGAGGGTGAGGCCGAGATGGTTCGCACCGTGGAGAAACGCATCGTTGGCCGACGAAAAAACCTGGAAGGTCGTGCTGACTGGTTACGTAACTACCTGCTGGTGAACATGCTTCGCACCGGCATCAACGAACTGTCCTCACCGGAGTTCGTGGTCAAGGTGTGCGACAACCCGCCGAAGGTCATCCTCGATGATGAGGACGCCATCCCTGACGACTACAAGGAAGAGGAAACCGTCGTTTCGATCAAGAAGGCAGAACTGCGGTCGGCCATGCTCGACGATGGCGAAATTATTCCTGGCTGCCATCTGGAAAAAGGCAAGCGCCTAAAAATTTCCTGATCCTGCTTCTCAACTAATGGAGAGCTTCGGCGCTATTGAACAGCGCCGGGGCCTCCTATTGCCTGGAGATAACTCAAATGAGCCATGTATATCGCTGGCACCCCAAACTCACCGCAGGGATCGACGGCCCGATGGTCGGCAAGTTAGCACTGCATCTGCAACAAAGCGACCTCGACGGAGCTTGTGGTCAGCATTCAGCCTTGATGGCACTGATGCTGTTTGGTGAACTTACTCGTGACGACCTGGAAGGAAGGCCAAAAAAGGCACTGGCGACCTTCTGGAAATCGGCTAGACCGCACTACTTTGTTGGCACCAAGCCAAACAAGCTGGCGTCGTTTTTCAAGCCGTACCGTGATGCTGTTTGTAGCCGGGTCGTTCTCAAGGATTTGCCTGATGAGATTCGGCAAACCCTTCGCGCGGATGGCTTGGCAATAATAGGGATTCAAAACGACAGCTTCGATCACTGGAGCCTGGCGGTCGGCATCGGTGGTCAGGAAGGCTTTCCGGAAGATGAAAAGCTCTTGCTGCTTGATCCCACCTTTCCGCCGTTCTCGATGATGCCCTGGAACGCTACGTTATCCCTCAACCCGAGTCGCAGAGGTTGGCACAACTACGACACACCAGCAGGTCGAGCGAAGGTTCATCTCTCCGAGGCGGTGTGCTTGCTGCCATCCATCGAGGAAATTGACCTCGACATCAACTGACGTCCCTTATTCAAAACCAAGCAACACCGGCCAGCCATCGCGCTGGCCGTTCTCACTTCTGGAGCCTTGAAAATGAAAAAGAACGAACTGTCGCCTGAAGACTTCTCGGTACTGGCGAATGCCGTCGCTGATCTGCCTTTCGTAAAACCGAACCGTGCCCCTGCCGATTACATGCTCGACTTGATGGAGACCGTTATCAATTTCCATATCCGTGTTGAGGTCGTGCTGTCCTCGTTGGGCCACTTCAGGGATCACGTACAGCAACAGCACCAAATTTGCACACACGATGTCCTGAAGACGGTACTGGCTCGATTCCCAGATGATGAAGAGGGAAACAAAGCTGCCAGCCAGTTTCTGTGGGGCAACTTCATGTGGACACGCATTGGCTTGCTACGGAAGCTGCTGGCTTTCTTCGAGTCGGCTGGTGTCACCGATCAAGCCAGCCTTCACGCCTGGGCGGCACGCTCCACCTTCGAGCGTGATTTCAAGGATCGCGTGAAGGGCCTGGGCATCGCAGTTTTCCACTGGCTGCAGATCCGGTGCAACGTCGATTCAGTGAAGCCTGACGTGCATGTCCTGAATTTTGGGAAGCGGGTAATCGGCAGGCGAGTATCGGAAAAGGTGCTGGTCGATGCCATTAGTCAGATCGCACCCTTGGTGGGTCAGTCCATGGCAACCGTGGATGTAACCGTGTGGTTTTGGGGACGCCTGGGTATGGCTGACGATAGGCCGGGAATGCGGTTGATCGCCTGGAACATGTTGAAGGCTGGGCTGGAGGAACGGCTGCGCGAAGAAGTCTTGCAGGACTTCAACTGGCGACTAATCCTCGACTCACCGGAGAAGCTGCGGTTTTCGGAAGCGGGCCTGACCATCCTGCCGGATCGCTCCCTGTTCGGAGAAACTGTACCGGGCACCACATCGGCCACGATACGGCAATCACCCTGGACAGAGGGGCTGGAACTGGAAATGATGATTCGGCACGATACATCGTTGCCGTTGCCGCTGTTCAAGAAGCTTCAGGAAAACTTGGCAGAGCAGTACTGGGAAACTGCAAACGATCCACACTTCACGGCCAGCCTCGATATGGAGTCATCAATGATGATGACTGAGCCTATGTCGCTGCCGGAACTGGTGGATTGGATTGCTGAGCAGATTGAGAAGGCGTTGCCTGGACTCACGACCTTGCGCGGTTAAGCTGTTTTTTGGGACAAGGGGATGACGGCAGCCCCTTTCTCCCAAGCGGTCAGCATGTCTGCCCACTGCTGCATCATCTTCGCCCGATCCGCAAGGTAGTCGGCGTGGTTGTATGTGCGGCGCACTGCGTTCGGCTCGATGTGGGCCAATTGACGCTCAATCCAATCGGCGGGGTACCCCATTTCATTCAGACGTGTGCTGCCGGTTGTACGTGTGGCGTGGGGGCTGTACTTCCCACCCCAGCCCAGCACGTTGAGCATTTGCCTGAAAGACGCCACGCTCATCGGTTTGCGACGGTCATCCCGACCAGGGAATACATGATCGCAATGACCTGTTATTCCATGCAAACCGCGAAGCATCTGGACTGCTTGGGTAGGTAGAGGAATTACATGTTCCTTGCGTTTCTTCATGCGCTCTGCCGGAATTTTCCATTTTGCGTTGTCCAGGTCAAATTCAAGCCATTGTGCTTCAACGGCTTCGCTGGGGCGGCATAAGGTCCACCACATCAAACGGAACGCTCCCAAGGTCTCGTGCCGACCACCGTGACTTGCTAGGTCGCGAAGCAATTCACCGATTTCGTCAGTCGTAAGTGCGCGCTTGTGCTGCGTCTTATTTGCGGGCAAAGCCTTTCGCACGGGATAGGTAGGGTCGCTGTCAGCCCTCAGTGTCGAAACCGCAAGGTCGAAAACTCCCGCCATCGTACGTTTGGCTTCAGCAGCCACAGATGGTCCATTTTTCTTCTGAGCAGTTTTCAGCACATCCAATATGTGGGCTGGTGTCACCTGCTTGATCGGAAGCATCCCGATTTTTGGGAACACAACACGCTCCAGCATGTCCAGGCGGCGCTTCTTCGTTACATCCTCCCAGTCCTTCATGGCAATCCACTCACGAGCCACCGCCTCGAAGGTGGTTGCGCTCTGCTGTACCCGCTTGATCTTGTCTAATTGGCGCTGGTGGGCAGGGTTGATTCCTTGCTTGACTAGGCCACGAGCCTTGACTCTCTCTTCTCGTGCTTCAGCGAGCGTAAAACGACCTCCTGCTCGACGAGTCGCGGCAGCTTCAGCCGTCTCACCACTGGGAGCACTGGAATACTCACCAATGGCAAAGACGCTTTCCTTAAGTTCGCCATCCTTCTCCAGCTTGAAGCGGTAGCGCCAAGCCTTCACGCCGTTGGGCTTCACCTCCAGGTACAACCCCTTGTCGTCAGAGAGCTTGTAGGTCTTTTCATTTGGCTTTGCGGTTCGGCATTGGGTGTCATTTAACATGGCGTTTCTCATCTTGGAAGTCATACCCGCTTTTTAAAGTGGGTACAAAAGGCGTATACCCACTAGCGTACCCGCTTTTCGTTTGGATAGGAAGACGTGGTATGAGACAACCAAGATGTAAAAAACCCAGCAGGCACTAGGCATTGCTGGGTTTCTTGAGGTCTTCTGAGACCCCGTGATTCGATAGTCTGTGGTTAGACGTTGAACAGGAAGTTCAGTACGTCACCGTCTTTGACGACGTATTCCTTGCCTTCGGAGCGCATTTTGCCGGCCTCCTTGGCGCCGGCTTCGCCCTTGTACTTGATGAAGTCGTC
>Ga0075163_10003221_pt1 | contig 21960 bp, 15 predicted proteins | sample JI1023141ADNA_FD_71478 | JGI IMG/M metagenome (GOLD analysis project Ga0075163, IMG submission 71478) | Wastewater effluent complex algal communities from Wisconsin, to seasonally profile nutrient transformation and Carbon sequestration -... | ecosystem: Engineered > WWTP > Effluent > Algae... | reverse complement strand
TTTCACCCGCAAATATCCTACAGGTACTATCAACCCCGCATTCCGTACGGAGGCCTGGCAACTGGTGTTTACAGCACTAAGGTGTTTCATTTATCCAGCTGTAATGAACAAAGAACTAATTATTAATGCGGCTCCTCAGGGCGTTGAAATCGCCTTGCTGGAGGATAAAAAGCTAGTAGAACTGCATAACGAAAAAACGGATGCACGTTTTGCTGTGGGCGATCTGTATCTGGGAAAAGTGAAAAAACTGATCCCTGGTCTGAATGCGGCATTTGTAGATGTGGGTTTTGAAAAAGACGCCTTTCTGCATTATACCGACCTGAGTCCCTATGCCAAATCCCTCCTGAAGTTTACCAATCTCTGTATGCATGACAAGTCAGAACAGGGGCTGGACTTCAGCAAATTCACGATTGAACCGGAGATTGTAAAAACCGGCAAGATCAATGAAGTATTGGGAGGCAAGCCGAATATCCTCGTGCAGATTCTGAAGGAACCGATTGCGGCCAAAGGCCCCCGGCTGAGCTGTGAGATATCACTGCCTGGTCGTTTTGTTGTACTCACCCCCTTTAACGATATCGTGGCGGTTTCCCGGAAGATTCATTCATCCGAAGAGAGAAAGCGGCTGCAGAAAATCGTGGAAGCTATCAAGTCAAAGAATTTTGGCGTGATCGTGCGTACGGCAGCGGAAGGAAAAAACACCGCCGAACTGCATGAAGACCTTTCGGCATTGGTGGATATGTGGAAGAGTATCCAGCATAATCTGAAAGGCGCTGTGGCCCCGGCCAAAATACTGAGTGAACAGACCAAGACCACCAGTATACTCCGCGACCTGCTCAACGAGGACTTTAACCGGATTGTGGTGAATGATAAAACAATATTTGCGGATACTAAGACCTATATCCAGCGGATTGCTCCTGAAAAGGCGGATATCATCTCCTATTACCAGAACGGCTCCACCATCTTTGATTCCTTTGGCATCACTAAACAGGTTAAATCTTCTTTCGGAAAGACAGTCAACCTGAACAGCGGCGCCTATGTGATTATTGAACACACCGAAGCCCTGCATGTAATAGATGTGAACAGCGGGTATAAAAGTGTAAGCAATAACCAGGAACAGAATGCCCTGGAGACCAACCTGGAAGCGGCAGAAGAAATTGCCCGGCAGCTCCGGCTGCGCGACCTGGGCGGCATTATTGTAGTGGACTTCATTGACATGAAGTTGCCCGACAATAAGCGCAGACTGGTGGAGAAGATGGAAGAATTCATGAGTACCGACCGTGCCAAACACGCGGTACTGCCGATTTCCAAATTCGGACTGATGCAGATCACGCGTCAGCGGATGAAACCGGAGGTGAATATCAATACCCAGGAAGTCTGTCCCAGTTGTAATGGTACCGGCAAGATATCTTCCACCCTGCTGCTGGAAGATGAGATCGAAAAGAACTTAAGCTACCTGATCACGCATAAAAATGCCAACCTGAAACTGGTGGTACACCCCATCCTGTATTCATACCTCACCAAGGGATGGCCCTGGAGTACCAAGATGTCCAAATGGAAACGTAAATACGGCCAGAAAACAAGACTGGAACAAGACACCAACTATCACCTGACCGAGTATAAGTTTTTCGATAAACATGACGAGGAAATCAAGATGAATTAAAAGGGCTTTAAATTTTTTGAAGGGCTGTTACTGAAAAGTAGCGGCCCTTTGGTTTAGAGAGGGAATGAGTAATGAGGAATCAGTAATGAGTAGCCCGGGAAGATTCGTTTATGGCAGATTCAGGCTGAGAGTGGGAGTGAGTAATGAGTTGCTGGCTAGTACTGAAGGTAGTTTTGACACAACCTGCTTTGGAAAAAGCCTGAATACAGTAATGACTTTTCCCCCTGTACTCATTGCTCATTACTCATTACTCATTATTCATTATTCATTATTCATTACTCATCCTTCCTCCACACAAAAAAAGAGGCCGCCTTTTTCAAGACAGCCTCTTTCTTTTATTCATTGATCACGATCAGTAGCCTGCGTTTTGTACAATAGTACCGCGTGAGGCATCCACTTCCCGCTGCGGGATGGGGAACACCATTTTGTCGGCATTATAAGCAAACCCATCAGCTGTTTGCTTCAGACGTTTCAGGTCATGCACCGCATGTCCCTCATGTGCCAGTTCCAGTTTCCGTTCAGCCAGGATATTGGCCAGGGTTACGGAACCCAGAGATGTGAGTCCAGCCCTGTTGCGGATTCTGTTCACATCATTCACCGGGCTGTCTCCAACCGTTGTACCTGCACGGGAATTTGCTTCAGCGCGGGTCAGGTATAATTCAGTCAGACGGATTACAGGCAGTACTTTGTATTGCTGCTGCCATTTACCACTGCGCATATCGCCTGCACCGGAATAAAACAGGTCCAGACGGGTATCGCCACTGCTGTAGAGCGCCAGATGAGAGGATTGAATGGATACATCCCCATCACGTCCGCCATAAGTGGGAATAGACCAGAACAGGTGCATGTCGTTAGAACCATCCTGGGCACTCACCTGGATAGCGAAGAGGTATTCTGCCACATTGGAGCTGTTATTAAAAGCAGCAGCATATGACGTCATCAGGCTTTTTCCATTGGCGGTAGCCACGGTGATCGCCCGGTTGGCGGCATCCCTTGCATCCGGATAACGTTCCATCTGCAGGTATACGCGGGACAACATGGCGGAAGCCGCCGGCTTCGTCGCATATACTGTATTGGTATTGGGCAACAGGTTCTCGGCTTCTGTTAAATCGGCCAGGATCTGGGTATACACCTGCTCCACTGTGCTGCGGGCCACATAAGATGCCTGGTCAATACCACGGGTGGGAGTCAGAATCAACGGTACACCCGGGTTGCTGGTAACGGATCCTGCACTATAGGGTTTAGCAAAAAGTTTCACCAGTTCAAAATACATGGCACCACGGATAAAGAGGGCTTCCCCTTTCACGCGGTTCTGATCCGCCGTAGCCACCACATTCACTGCACCCAGAATATTGTTGCAGATATTGATATTGGTATAAGCGCTCAGCCAGGTATCACGTACATAACTGTTGGTGGTCAGCATGGATTTAAGCCAGATTTCGCGGGGCTGGTTAAAGGTTCCTTCCCAGCGGATTTCTCCGTTTGCGGCGAGCAGTTCAGCATACAGAAACAGGCTGCCACCATACAGATCGCCACTACTCAGCGCGTCATATGCGCCATTCAGCACTTTCTTTACATTGGCGTCAGAACTGAGCGCCACTTCTTCGGCCACACTCTGCTGCGGCAGCAGGTCCAGCTTTTTGTCACAGGAAGTAAACAGTACCCCCAGTGCTACACAGAATGAAATATATTTTTTCATAATTGATTTCATTTAAAGGATTAGAATCCGAGGTTAATACCAAAAGTCATGGATTTGATCTGGGGGGCTGCATAGAAATCACCACCCTGGTTACGGTTACCGGCACGGTAATCGGTATTCACTTCAGGATCCCATCCGGTATACTTGGTGAACGTGGCCAGGTTAACCCCGGTCAGGTAAATGCGGGCTGAACGGATCTTCAGTTTATTCAGCAGCTTGCTGTCCACATTATAGGCCAGTGTGATATTCTTCAGTCGTACATAAGAAGCATCCTCCACATAACGGCTGGAAGCTCCGATACCATTACCGTATCCGAGACGCAGCTGCGGTACATTGGTAATATCCCCGGCTTTCTGCCAGCGGTTTACCTGATCAACGGTCTGGTTGTCGAACCAGTCAAAGCTGGCGGACATAAAACCACCGGCTCCGTTCATCACCTGGTTGCCAAACACACCCTGGAACAATACGGATAACTCGATGCCTTTGTAGCTGAAGTTGTTGTTCAGACCACCGATCCAGTCGGGGTTGGGATTACCTACTACAAAATCACCGGCATCATTGTAATCATTGGTAGTGTTTTTGCCATCGGGCAGGAAGTACAGGGCATCACCGTTGGCAGGATCGGCACCGGCAAACTTAGGACCGTAAAACACACCGATCGCTTCCGCTACAATCAGGGAGTTCATATAACGGCCATCATTACCCGGAATAAGGGTCTGATCGCCGTCCAGTTTCGTTACCTTGTTGGTGTTCTTGGAAAGATTGAAACTGGAATTCCATTTAAACGCTTTCGTGTTTACGTTTACGGAATTCAGTACAAACTCGACCCCTTTGTTCTGCATGGAACCGATATTCACCGTCTGCGTGGAAAAACCGGAAGTACCGGGAACAGGTACATTGTAAATCAGGTCACGGGTATCACGCACATAATAATCGATTTCACCGGAGATACGGTTGTTGAACAAACCGAAGTCGATACCGATATCGGTCTGTGCTGATTTCTCCCATTTCAGTTCGGGGTTAGCGAGCTGTGTAGGCACCAGTCCGGATACGTTATTGTACTTGGCTGCACCCCAGAGACCGAGCTGCGCGAAATCACCAAATCCGGCATCATTACCGGTTAAGCCGTAACTCGCACGCAGTTTCAGGAAGCTGAGCCATTTTACCGTATTCAGGAAATTTTCCTGGGAAAGAATCCAGCCGGCAGAAGCCGCCGGGAAGAAACCATATTTATTCTCTTTACCAAAACGGGATGAACCATCCACACGGCCACTCAGAGAGACCAGGTACTTGTTCATCAGTTTGTAGTTAGCCCGGGCAAAATAAGAAAGGATGGCTGATTCACTGGTTGACGTGGAACCACCGGTGATACGACCGGCACTGGCCAGTTTTTTAAGGGCATTAACCGGGAAATCTTCACCAGATACAAAGGACTGATCCGTGGTAAAGCTCTGGAAAGACATACCGGCTGTCGCGTCAATGTCGTGAATGTTTTTCAGCACCTTGGTAAAGTTCAGGTAGTTGTTGGTGTTGTAGTTCACCCTTCTGAACCAGGTGGCTTCGCCGTAACCATTGGTGGACTGTCCAATAATGGTACGGTTACCAAAGAAACGGTCATCACTCTGATTCTGTACATCCAGACCAAACTCTGACTTAAACACCAGGGAAGGCGCGAATTTATAATTGAAATAGAAGCCGCCGATATTACGGAACGTGGTGGACTCATAACGTGAATCTTCCAGTTCAATCAGTGGATTATAATACGTGGTGGTCGGACGATCATAATATACTCCCTGCAGGTCTCTCACCGGAGTGATAGGTGCAAGTGCTACAATCTGCATGGGTGTGTAGAACTCATTATCATCGGCCACGCGGTTGGCCACGGTACGGGCCACACTCATATTGAAGCCGATTTTTACGCGGTTGCTCGCATCGTGATCCAGGTTGAACCTGGCCGATAAACGCTGGAAATTATTTCCGAACAGGATACCATCCTGATCATTGAAACCTCCACTGATAAAGAAGCGGGTTTTATCAGATCCGCCTGCGGCACTGATGTCCACCAGTTTGGTTTTGGCATCTTCCTGAAAAGCCAGTTTTTCCCAGTTGGTATTCGTTTCCAGTGTTCTCCAGTTGGAGTGACCGGAATAACGGGTCAGTCTGTTTTCAGCAAATTGCAACCAGGAACCACTGTACTGTGCAGGATCCAGGGGATCCACGCCTTCAATGATATCACTGTTGATAGCGGCTTCGCGCAGCAGATCCACATATTGTTTTGCATCCAGGAAATTACGGTAGCCGGTAGGCTTATTGGTACCATACTGGAAGTTTACATTCATGTTTGTTTTTCCTGCACGGCCTTTCTTGGTGGTAATCAACACCACCCCGTTGGCGGCGCGTGAACCATAGATGGCAGCGGCAGAAGCGTCTTTCAGGATATCAAAGGTTTCAATATCGTTGAAGTTGATATCGGCCAGAGAATTTCCGGAATTAGGATCAGAGTTAATTGGCACACCATCCACCACATACAGCGGGGCATTGGAGGCACTGATTGAACCGGAACCGCGTATACGCACTTTAATGCCTTCTCCTACTTTACCGCTTTGTGATTCTACAAACACACCGGCGGCACGTCCCTGGATTGCCTGTGTAAAGTTGGCTACCGGGGTATTGGCTACTTCAGAACCCTTGATCCGGGCAATATTACCGGTAAGGTCTTTCTTGATCTTAGTACCATAACCGACTACGATTACCTCATCCATACTCCGGGAATCACTGGCTTTCAGTGAAATACTCAGCGGAGCACCGGTAATGGCCACGTCCACCGATTCAAACCCAATGGCTGAAATAACCAGTGTTTTTGTATTGGCTTCCACGGACAGTTTAAAAGTACCATCTGCCGCTGTGGCTGTTCCGTTTCTTGATCCTTTAGCGGTCACTGAAACATTGGATAATGGGGCACCGCCCGCATCTGTAACCTTTCCGGTTACCTCCCTGGTCTGAGCTGAGACAATCTGTGCAGCAAAAAGCACAAATCCCAGCAAGAGCAGTCTAATTTTACTCATGTGTGTTGGTTTTTATAAATATAAGAAGGGATAAATATATGTTAACCTTACCTTAACAAAACAAAAAAACCCTGCAGATCGCTGCACGGTTTTTAAAATTGACTCAGATCAATTTAATATGCCTTATTGCCGGTCCCGGCTATTCATAAAAATCATAATATATTGAAACAGTTGCACTAAGGCAGCCAAAGCGGCTACCACATAAGTGGTCGCTGCCCACTTCAATGCGTCCTTTGCTTTCGGGAATTCGGCCGCATTGGTAATATTCGCCTGTTGTAACCAGGCAAGGGCTCTTTTACTGGCATCAAACTCTACCGGAAGGGTTACCAGGCTGAAGAGCACGGTGATACTCATTATAATGATACCGATCAGCAATATGGTAGGGTTGTTGGTTGAAGCCAGCACTATAATACCAGCCAGCAAAATCCAGTTAACCAGCATCGAACTTACCTGGACCGCCGGTACCATTTTACTTCTGAACATCAGGGGACCATACTGTGTGGCATGTTGTACTGCGTGGCCACATTCATGGGCCGCCACCGCGGCTGCTGAAATACTGGTACCATTATAGACTTCCGGACTCAGGTTCACCGTCCGGTTGGCCGGATTATAGTGATCGCTTAAAAATCCCTGAACAGATATAACTTTTACATCATATATTCCGCTCTCCCTGAGCATCTTTTCGGCAATTTCCCGGCCTGAAAGACCGTTGGAAAGGCCTATTTTTCCGTATTTCGTGAACTTACTTTTCAGTACCGCCGAGACCAGAAAACTGATCCCCAAAAACAGCAGCGAAACAAAAAAAATCTCGTTTGTCATGGCTCAAAAATGGTTTATTTATATACATCAGATAACAAATTTGCGACCACTTGGATCAGTCTTCTTTTTTTCCGTCTTTTTGTCATCCCGCCGCCGTATTTCTGTTTTAAAAAAATATTTTTCAGGCCTGGAGCCGTTTCAGAAACATATTTCCAACTATCTGACATTCAATAATTTATAAATTAAATGTCGTTGATTCTCAAGGACTTTCAAGAGGCCTGACAGGCCCTTTTCAGGACCCGTTGAAGCAAAAATTTATTTTGAAATGTGGGGCATAATTGTAACTTAGCAACAGAATTTAATGGGTTAGTAAGTAAGAGGGCCGGTCGTCAGACTGGCCCTTTTTACATTTTGTAAGCGGCCACATTTATTGCTCCGTTTTTCATTTCCTTTTCTTCCATTTCCGATCATTTTTTTTAACCATTTCTGTGAACACTTGTGATCGGATCAGGTACAAAGAGCAAATGGTTTATTTTTATCGCATGAGTAAAGTAAAGACCTCTTTTTTTTGTCAGCATTGCGGCCATGAAAGTGTGAAATGGGTGGGTCAGTGTCCTTCCTGCGGACAATGGAACACGTTTGTGGAAGAACTGGTACAAAAAGATACAGACAAAAAAAATCCGGGATGGAAAGATTACAACAACGAAAAAATTTCAGGCAAGGTTGTTTCGCTGAATGAAATAAAAAGTAATGAAGAAAGAAGATTACCCACCGCTGACGCGGAACTGAACCGTGTGCTTGGCGGAGGCGTGGTGCCCGGCAGTCTCATTCTTGTTGCGGGTGAACCGGGTATCGGTAAATCAACACTCTTCCTGCAAAACGGACTCTGGCTGAAAGATGTAAAGGTACTTTACATCAGCGGTGAAGAAAGTGAACAACAACTGAAAATGCGTGCTGACCGCCTGGGATTAAAGAATGAACATTTTTATTTGCTGACTGAAACATCCACACAGACCATTTTCCAGGAAATAAAAAAACTGAAACCGCAGCTGGTGATTGTGGATTCAATCCAGACTTTGCAAACAGCCCATATTGAATCCTCTCCCGGCAGTGTATCCCAGATACGGGAATGCACAGCCGAGTTCCAGCGCTTTGCCAAAGAAACCAATACACCTGTATTTCTCATAGGGCATATTACCAAAGACGGCAGCATCGCTGGTCCCAAGATTCTTGAACACATGGTGGATACCGTATTGCAGTTTGAAGGCGACCGCCATTATGCCTACCGGATACTGCGCACATTGAAAAACCGCTTCGGCAGTACAGCAGAACTCGGTATTTATGAAATGACGGATACCGGTATGCGTGGCGTACTGAACCCGAGTGAAATTCTGATTACCCAGAAAGAAGACCAGCTCAGTGGCATTGCCATTGCAGCCACTATTGAAGGCATGCGCCCTTTGCTGATTGAAGTGCAGGCGCTCGTAACACAATCTGTTTATGGTACACCCCAACGCACTGTCAGCGGATTTGACTTACGCCGTTTACAATTACTGCTGGCCGTCCTCGAAAAAAGAGGCGGCTTCCATTTCGGCATGAAAGATGTCTTCCTGAATATCGCCGGCGGGATCAAAGTGGAAGATCCTTCTATTGACCTGGCCGTACTCTGTGCATTGCTCTCCTCCTATGAAGACGTAACCCTGCCGCAGCATATCTGCTTTGCCGGCGAAGTAGGACTGAGTGGAGAAATCCGTGCCGTAAACCGGATTGAACAACGGATCGCCGAAGCAGAAAAACTGGGCTTTGAAAAAATTATTGTTTCCAAATACAATCAGAAAGGACTGGCCAAACAGAAATTCAATATTGAAATCGTAACCATGGGACGCGTAGAGGAGGTATACCGGTATTTATTCTGATCCGTTTCTTAGATTTACGGGAACCAAACCTTATCCCGATGATCTTCCTGAAAGAAATGAAGGAATCCCTCCTTCACCTGCTCTTTCCGCATACCTGTACCGGTTGCGGTGCAGACAATCTTCCCCTGCATTCCATGCTCTGCCTGCATTGCCTGCATGCGTTGCCCGAAACTTTTTTTGCCCCGCTTGCCGGTAACCCCGCGGAAAAAATATTTACCGGCCGGTTGCCCCTGCAGGCAGCCAGTGCCCAGTATTATTTTACCAAAGCCTCATTGGTTCAGCACCTGATGCATCAGCTGAAATACAAAGGCAACCGTGACCTCGGTATCCAGCTGGGCAGACTGATGGGAGAACAGCTGCTGGCTTCCGGACGGTTTCCGGTTCAGGCTTTGATTCCACTTCCCTTGTATCCGGCCAAAGAAAAACGCAGAGGCTATAACCAGGCTACTGTTTTATGCGAAGGCATGGCTGAAGCCATGCATATTCCCGTACTCAGCCAGGTGGTGCAGCGACCCGAACATACCGAAACACAAACCAGAAAAGGCCGGGTGGAACGATGGAGAAACATGGAAGGAAAATTCATTGTACAGGATCCGGACCCGTTGCGGGACAAACATGTACTGCTGGTGGATGATGTGGTGACCACCGGAGCCACACTGGAATCCTGCGGAGCTGAACTACTGAACATACAGGGTCTGCAGCTCTCCATGGCCACCTTATGTATCGCCGCTCGTTAATATCAGTTTCATGACTTATTTTTGAAGACAATGAAGTTTACCGGATTCCTGACAATATCCCTGCTGATCTTTCTTTTCTCCTGCAAGAAGGATTCTTTTATCACATCTTCCGATGCAAGACTCTCCGTCAGCAGTGATACACTGAAGTATGATACCGTGTTTGTAACCGCCGGTTCCACGTACCGGAGCTTCACCATAATCAATGACAATAACCAGCGGTTACGGCTCAGTTCCCTGAAACTGATGGGCGGCACCGCCTCCGTTTATAAAATGAATGTGGATGGCACGTCCGGCACCTCATTTGCCAACCTGGAGATTGCGGCTAATGACAGTCTCTTTGTTTTTGTACAGGTTAATGTAAACCCCACTACAGCCAGTTTACCCTTTGTGCTGCGCGATAGCATTGAAATCAGCTTTAACGGAAATACACGGCAGGTGCAACTTGAAGCCTGGGGACGGAATGCGCATTTTCTCCGGGATAAAGTGATTCTCAGTAATGAAACATGGAACAATGACCTTCCTTATGTGATTCTGGGTTCTCTATATGTACCGGATGGAAAAACGCTCACAATAAATAAAGGATGCCGGATTTATATGCATGCCGATGCACCCGTGATAGTGGACGGCACGCTACAGGTAAATGGTTTAAAAGACAGTGTGGATCGGGTGTATTTCACCGGTGATCGCCTGGATGATCCGTATAAAAACTATCCGGCCAGCTGGCCAGGCCTATTTTTCCTTGATCAGGCAAAGGACAATGTGCTCAGTTATGCGGTTATTAAAAACGCTTTCCAGGCCATTGGCATCCGCAATCCGTCTGTCAATCTTAATCCCAAACTGATCCTGAATGAATGTATTATAGATAATGCCTGGGATGCCGGGATTATAGCCCTGAACAGCAGTATACGGGCCCGCAACTGCCTGGTGAGTAACTGCGGAAAAAATCTTTACCTGGTACAGGGCGGGCAGTACCAGTTTACCCATTGTACGGTGGTAACTTATGCCAACCGGTTTATCGAACACAAAGAACCGGTACTCACCGTTTCCAATACATCCGGCAGCAGCAGCAACGCGCTGGATGCCGTATTCCGCAATTGTATTTTCTGGGGCGAAAATGGCATCGTGACCGATGAAGTACTGGTACAAAAAACCGGTACCGGCAGTTACAATGTAAATTTTGATTATAATCTCTGGAAAGTCCAGACAGCCCCGGCCAACTGCACCATCACCCAGGTGATCAATAACCAATCTCCCCTTTTTGACAGTGTCAGTACTGCAGACGGGTATTATGATTTCCGTTTAAAGAGCGGGTCCCCGGCACTCAACAAAGGCGTTAATGCCGCTGTAATCACAGACTTAGATGGCAGACCCCGTCCGGTCGGACTCCCAGACCTCGGTTGTTTTGAAAAACAATAAGGAAACCTTTTGTCCAAAATGCACGATCTGAGAACCAGGCGGCGTTATTTTTGTTATTCACCTACTAAACAAACATATTTCATGAAAACACTTGTATTATCCATGCTGCTCGCAAGTATACTCACCGCCGGATCCATTTATGAATTCAAAGTGCCCGGACTGGATGGCAAAGACATAGATCTCTCTGCGTATAAAGGGAAGAAAATCCTGATAGTAAACACGGCTTCCAAATGCGGACTCACCCCGCAATATGACGGACTGGAAAAGCTGTACGCCCAATACAAAGGCAAGCTGGTCATTATCGGTTTTCCCGCCAACAATTTTGCCGGCCAGGAGCCTTTGTCCAATGACGAGATCGGAGAGTTCTGCAAAAAGAATTACGGGGTAACTTTCCCGATGGCGGAAAAGATTTCCGTGAAAGGCGATGACACCCATGCCCTGTATAAATACCTGAAAGAGCAGGCGGCCGCCAAGGGATTTGCGGACCCGGTAACCTGGAATTTTGGCAAATTCCTGATCAATGAAAAAGGTGAACTCATTGCCACTTTCTCCCCGAAGACCGCCCCGATGAGTGAAGAAATTTTAAAATACCTGAATTAAGAAGCCAGACGAGGATTATAGGTTAGAAAGAAAGACCTGTATCATTGATGATGCAGGTTTTTTTTGTTACTTGAGCATTGTTATTTCCTGGCTACGAAATGTTCAATACCCAATGCTCAATTTTCAACGATCAATTATATCCCAATAAGATTTATTTTCGCCCTCCATGCCATTCTCACAAATCATCGGTCAATCCGCCGTAAAGCAACAACTCGCAGAACTGTTACAACACAACCGGCTGAGTCACGCTTTGCTTTTCCTCGGTAAGGAAGGCAGCGGCGCCCTGCCCCTGGCCCTGGCCTTTGCGCAATATGTGGTTTGTGAAAAAGCCAATCCAAAGAAATCAGCGGCTACCCCCGGTCCATCCCTTTTTGGTGATGAGCCCTCCTTCGCTGAAGCTACAGAGGACAAGCTGACATCTGACAACCGACATCTGACAACTGATTCCTGCGGCGTTTGCCCTGCCTGCCTGAAAGCACAGCAACTGGTACATCCGGATATTCATTATTCCTATCCTACGGTGACAAAGAAAGCCGGCGAGAAACCCATTGCCACCGACTTTATTACCGACTGGCGGGAGTTTATTAAACTCAGTCCTTATGGCAATCTGTATGACTGGATTGAAATGATCAAGGAGAAAGAAAACAGCCAGGGAAAGATTACTGCCCGGGAATGTGATGAGATCATCAAGAAACTCAGCCTGAAAAGTTTTGAGAGCGAATATAAGATCCTGGTGATGTGGATGCCGGAAGAGCTGGACAAAGAAGGAAACAAACTGCTGAAGATAATAGAAGAACCACCACCCAATACACTTTTCATCCTGGTGGCGGAAAATGAAGAAGCCGTATTACCAACCATATTAAGCCGCTGCCAGCTGGTAAAGATCCCGGCACTCGAAAACAGCGACATTGAAGAAGCCCTGATCAGCCGGAATAAAACCGAGCCGGCCATTGCCCGTCAGGTAGCCAGTGTAAGTGAAGGCAATTACCGGGAAGCCCTGCAACTGGTACAACATGCCGAGGAAGACTGGCAAAGTCTGCTCCGGGAATGGCTGAATGCCATCCTGAAAGGCGGTCCCGTAGCCCAGACCAAATGGGTGGAGGAAATCAGCCGCCTGGGCCGGGAGAAGCAAAAACAGTTTCTCCGGTATTTTAACCACCTGCTCGAGCAGGCCATTCATTACCGGATACGGGGTGAGGCCCTGAATATTGGCGATAAAGAACGGGACTTTGCCGTCCGCCTGAATAAGTTTGCCTCCATTGAACAACAGGAAGCCATTATTGAGGAGCTGGACCGGGCCAGTTATTATATAGAAAGGAATGCCCATGGCAAAATGCTCTTCCATGCGCTGACCATTAAACTATACCATATAATTCAGGATAAGGTTGTATTTTTGATGGAGTGAGTGTTTAGAGAATAGTGAATAGAAAATAGAGAATAGGGGGTAACGCCCTGTGTTACAAGTTGGTTAAGTATCTTATTTCTTCTAATATAGTTTTATAAATAACTGATTAACAGTCTTTTGCCATAAACTATATCCCCGCTTGTAACGCAGCGAACGCTTTCCCGTTTTGAATTTTTAATTTTTAATTGCTACCGGAGTACGTCCGGAACTATAAGCTTTATGGGTTGTACAGGTTGCAGTACAGATACCGGCGGTAAGCCGAACGGATGTAAGAGCAACGGCGGATGCAGTTCCGGCGGTTGCAACCGCATGAATGCGCATGACTGGCTGCGTAATCTGCCCATGGCGGATTTTGACAGTGCCTGCAAAGTAATTGAAGTGAGCTTCAGCCAGGGTACCCGCAAAGATTTTTTCCGCAATCCCGCTTTACAGCCTTTTGAAAAAGGAGACCTGATCGCCGTTGAAGGTGTGAGCGGTTTTGACCTCGGGGAAGTATCCCTGACAGGTGAGATCGTGCGTCTGCAGATGAAGAAACGGAATGTAAAGGAAGACAATCCAGAAATGAAGAAAGTATTGCGCCGGGCAACGGACCGCGATATTGATCTGTGGAAACAGAATAAAGCCCGTGAACCGGAAGCGGTGATCCGCAGCCGGGCCATTGCCAAGCAGCTTAAACTGGATATGAAAATAAGCCAGGTGGAAATGCAGGCCGACGGACGCAAAGCCACTTTCTTTTATATCGCCGATGGCCGTGTGGACTTCCGGGAACTGATTAAAGTCTATGCATCCGAATTCAAGGTAAAAGTGGAAATGCGTCAGATCGGTGCAAGGCAGGAAGCCGGTAAAGTGGGTGGTATTGGCAGCTGCGGGCGTGAACTCTGCTGCAGTACATGGCTCACCGAATTTAAATCGGTAAATACAGCGGCGGCCCGTTACCAGAATCTCTCGATCAACCAGACCAAACTGAGTGGTCAGTGCGGTCGCCTCAAATGCTGTCTCAACTACGAACTCGATACCTATCTGGACGCGTTACAGTCATTCCCCGACAACTGCGATGTACTGCAGGTAGCCAAAGGCAATGCCTTCCTGATCAAGAAAGATATTTTCAAAAACCTGATGTGGTATACGCTGCCGGACAGCAATAAGCAATACCCGCTCTCCATTGAACGGGTACAGAAAATTAAAACGCTGAACCGCCAGGGAATTACACCGGATGAACTGGAACCCGTGGATGTAACCGGCAAACAGAAAGAAGCTGAACCGGAAATGGTGGAACTGGTGGGACAGATCAGTCTGCGCACATTGGAAAAAGCCGAGAAGAAAAAGAAACAACAACAACAGCAGCAACGTCAGCAAAGGCCGCAACAAAGACAAGGCGGACAAGGACAACAGGGAGGAGGACAACAACAAGGTGGTGGTCAGCAAGGCGGACAGCAAAACCGCGGGCAACAAAGAAGCGGAGGACAACAGGGAGGTGGCCAGCAGGGCGGACAGCAAAACCGTGGTCAGCAAAGAGGTGGCGGACAGCAAGGTGGAGGCCAGCAGGGCGGACAGCAAAACCGTGGTCAGCAAAGAGGCGGCGGTCAGCAAGGCAACCGCAACCAGCAACGCCCCAATAATCCAAACCGGAATCAGGGCGGCGGTCAACAGGGCGGACAAGGCAATCAGCAACGTCCAAATAATCCGAATGCCGGGGACGAAAAACAACCCGGACAATAATTCAGCATCATTTTAAAAAGCTATACGGCACATGGAAAACCTTCTATGTGCCTTTTTTTGTTCTTATGCGCGGGACTTCCCGTTTCAAACAGGCGAAGTGGAAACAACCATTCATCTGAATATTTCAATTGCCAGACTAACGCCTAATGACTACCGGTTAAACGAATTACTGAACACCAATCGCCTGGTATAACGCGTCCTGAATTTTTCCGCGGATCAATAACTGGGAGAGTTTGTTGTTATCGCGTGAGGGGGAAACCCGGTTGGATAGGAAGACATAAACAAGATCATACTGTGGATCTACCCATACACAGGTGCCTGTAAAACCGGTATGACCATAGGTGGAGGGAGAGGCCAAAAGGGAGGGATACGGATCTTTGCGCAACTGATTATCTTTTTCAGGCTTATCAAAACCGAGTCCGCGTCGGCTGATCTTACTATTATATGCTGTAAATAATTTTACCGTAGCGGGAGACAGGTATCTTTCCCCATTCAGTGTGCCATTGTTCAACAACATCTGATACAGCAGGGACAAATCATAGGCATTTGAAAAAAGACCGGCATGTCCGGCCACACCGCCAAACATGGACGCCCCTTCATCATGTACATCGCCGCGGATATATTGCTGGCGGAAATAACTGTCCTTCTCCGTAGGCACCAGGCACTCCAACGGGAAGCGGTTGCGCGGACTGAAGCCAGTGGAATACATCCCCATTTTATTATAAAAGGTTTTCCGGGTGTACTGATCCAGACTCATCCCACTGAGCTCTTCCACTATCTTTCCCAGGAAAATAAAATCATTATCACTGTATACATATTTATCGGCAGGACCGAGCGGACTCATTTTTATACGTTGCAACAGGGTGTCTTCCCAGTCATCCCGCAGGTAAAAATTATCCGCGACCCGAACACCATATCCTTTCTGCGATTTGATCTGGTAAAAACCGGATTTCGGCTGACCGTTTCCGTTTAATGTTTCTTTATAAAACGCTATAAAAGGCACCAGTCCGGCCTGATGCAACAGGATATCACGCAGTTTCAGTTTCTCCTTGTCACTTCCTTTTACCCAAGGCAGGTAATCGCCGAGTGTGCCCTCAAGACTGATTTTACCTTCCTCATACAGTTTCATGATGGATACGGTAGTGGCGGAGATTTTTGTAACAGAAGCCAGGTCGAATATACTTTCCGGACTCATGGCCGGGGAGGCGGGATCAAACTCATACCGTCCGAAAGATTTATGATATATAATTTCCCCTTTATGTGCCGCCAGTACCACACAACCGGGAAACGCTTTTTGTGCAATAGCATCCTGTGCAATAGAATCCACTTTCTCCAATGCCAAACGGGTATCGGCTGGCGTCACCGGTTTTTTCGACGCTACAATTCCTTCGCCATATTTAAACTGGCAGACAGAAACCGGCAGCTTCCCTTTTGCGGTCAGTTTACCCATCAGCACATCCGCCGCCACTTGCTGGGTGATCTCATCATCCTGGTAACAGGCCACCAGCGTATAGGCATCACAGAAATTTTTTGTAGCCAGCACATTCCCGAATGTAAACGTCATCGTACGGATAAAATTCAGCCCCTTGTATAATTTCAGGGCCGCCGCCGTCATCCCGAAATTATCCATGGGTTTATTTGAATAATTATGTACACCGATCACGATGGCATCATAGGTCCCGTCTTTGGGCAGGGCATTCAGAATGGAATCGGCCTTTGCCGGACTGTCTTTATAAGAAAATAAAAAAACATCCGCCCCCAGTTCATCTTTCAGTCTTCTGCCGAATGGAGAAAGTTCGCGTGTACCGATGCCTACATAAGCGATTTTTTTCTGGGTGGCGGTCAGCGGGATTTGTGCATAATCCGTGCGGGAGGCTTTAGTGCCGGCCTGCGACAGTAACGTAATGCCCTGTTGTGCCACTTCCCGTCTGATTGCATCGGTCTTTGCATTAATATCTGCCAGGAGGTTATTGGTATCAATGGGTTTCATTTTATTCAACCCCAGCTGGTATTTGGAAGCCAGTACTTTCCGGACCTTGCTGTAAATATTTTCCCAGGTCAATCGGTTATCCGCAATGGCTTTTTTAATCGCCGCAATAGATTCAGCCACGCTCTCCGGAAGACATAACATATCGTTTCCGGCAATGATGGCTTCCACGGATATGGTACCTCCCGGAAAGTATTTGGCCACGCCTTTCATTTCAAGAGCATCGGTAAATGTCAGTCCGTTATAATGCAGACTGTTGCGGAGCAGATCAGTCACATTGTTTTTAGAAATAGACGTGGCTTTGTTTGCCGTATTATCAATGGCGGGAATATACAGGTGCGCTATCATCACACTGCCCACCCCTTCATCAAACATGGCTTTGAAAGGATAGAGTTCAAGTGAATCCAGCTGTTCCATGGTTTTATTGATCACGGGCAGGTCCAGATGTGAATCCACGTCCACATCACCATGACCCGGAAAGTGTTTGGCACAGGCCATGATGCCCGCATCCTGCATACCCTTCATATAAGCCACCCCAAAGGATGCCACTTTATGTTTGTCTTCCCCGAAAGAACGATAACCGATCACCGGATTATTGGGGTTATTGTTAATATCCACCACAGGTGCATAGTTGACATGGACGCCGATCCGTTTGCACTGTTCTCCCACTGCCAGTCCCATCCTGTACACCAGGTTTTCATCTTTCACGGCGCCAATGGTCAGTTGATAGGGAAATTTCAAGACACTGTCGAGCCGCATACCCAGCCCCCATTCTCCGTCGATGGTCACCATCAGAGGAGTCTGGGCCAGTTGCTGGTACTGATTGGTCAGGTTGGCCTGTCGTACAGGTCCGCCCTGGAAAAAGCAAAGAGCCCCGACATTGTACTTTTTAATGTCTTCGGTTACTTTGGCCACATGATCGGCCCCTAGATTGGAATGTGCCCGGATCACCATCAGCTGGGCAATCCGCTGGTCATCGGTGAGGGAGTTGAATACACTGTCCACCCACTGGGCTTTATTCAGGCTGCTTTTGTACTGGGCATTTCCCACCAGGGGAAGCAGCGCAAAAACAAGCAGAAACGGTTTAAAAATCCGCATGGTTACAATAGTTAATATGACTGAAATAAGAGCTTTTAAAATTAACTGTTTTGGGTCAATAGCGACCCGAATGCTTCCTTAAAAATGAAATGGTTATTTTTGACGGCTAAACCGGATTTTGTGCCAGATAAGATTACGTTATTACCAGACAATATTGCCAACCAGATCGCCGCGGGAGAAGTAATCCAGCGACCGGGCAGTGCCGTAAAGGAACTGCTGGAAAACGCGGTGGATGCGGGTGCCACGGAGATCAGGCTGATCATCAGTGATGCGGGCAAGGCCCTGGTACAGGTAATTGACAATGGCAGCGGGATGACGGAGACCGATGCCCGGATGTGTTTTGAACGACATGCCACATCCAAGATCCGGAATATTGAAGATCTCTTCCATATCCGCACGATGGGCTTCCGGGGAGAGGCACTGGCCTCTATCGCCGCCGTGGCGCAAGTGGAATTAAAAACAAAGAGAGCGGAAGATGAAGCCGGTACTTTTATAGAAGTGGACAACAGCGTGGTGCGTAAGCAGGAACCCGTAGCCACCCCCACCGGAACCAGTATTGCCATGAAGAATTTATTCTTCAATGTGCCGGCCCGCCGGAATTTTCTGAAAAGCAATGCGGCTGAAACCCGGCATATCGTGGATGAATTCACCCGGGTGGCCATGGCTTTCCCGGAAATTCTATTTACCCTTACGGCTAATAACCAGCAGATTTTTCATCTCGAAGCGGGCAGTTTAAAACAGCGGATTGTGCAGCTGCTGGGATCAAACTACAACGCAAAACTGGTAACGGTAAAAGAAGACACCGATTACATGAATATCTACGGTTTTGTGGGTAAACCCGAAACCGCGAAGAAGACACGGGGCGATCAGTATTTTTTTGTCAATAACCGGTTTATCAAAAGCGGCTACCTTAATCATGCCGTTATGAATGCCTACCAGGAAATGATCCCGTCGGATTGTTTCCCGATGTATGTACTCTTTATTGACCTCGACCCGGCCGTAGTGGATGTAAACGTACATCCGACCAAGCAGGAAATTAAATTTGAAGACGAGAAAATCATTTATGCCTTTGTGCAGTCAGCGGTAAGACATGCACTGGCTCAGTTCAGCGTCACCCCCACCCTCGATTTTGACCTGGATGCCTCTATACAACAACTGCCCTCCATTCAGCAGCCGTTTACGGATGATAAAATGAATGCCGCTTCAGCAGGTTCAATTTTCAGAGGATTTACACAGAAACATCAGGCACATTTTATTGAGAAGCCGGGATTTGGAAGTCGGGAGATGGGAGTCGGGAGATGGGAGTCGGGAGACGAGAGTCGGGAGTCGGGAGACGAGAGCCCGGGGCAGTCTGTTCATTATGCACCATTCACTGCTGATATAGAAGTCGGGCAGCTGCTGAACACGTTTATCACAATCCCTTCCGGCAAAGGCTTCCTGCTCATTCATCAGCAATCCGCCCATGAACGGGTGATTTATGAACAACTTTGCGCGGCCAGTAAGGATAAACCGGTGGTGACCCAGCGGAGTATGTTTCCTTCCACGATGGAACTGGCACCCGCCGATGCGGCCGTAATGGAAGAGATTATGGATGACCTGAAATACCTGGGCTATACCATCGAGCCTTTTGGTAAGAACACCTATGTAATACAAGGCACCCCTGCAGATGTTGAGGCGGGGAACGACAAGCATATCATTGATATCTTACTGGAACAATACAAACATTTCAGTCCGGATGTAAAATTTTCCCGCCGTGAAAAACTGGTGCGTTCCCTGGCCCGGCAACAATCCATCAAAGCCGGCACAAGGCTTACCGAACGCGAAATGCGGCAACTGGTTACCGACCTGTTTGCCTGTACCACGCCGAATGTAACACCCGATGGCAATCCCACTTATTTAGAATTCAAACAGGAACAACTGGAAAGAATGTTCGGGAGATAGACTTCGCCGCAAATCTTGTTCAATTATTCCATTATTTTTTTTGCCGCCAAAATTCATACCGCAGGAAAAATTGCAGGGCATGGTTTCTTTCTTTTCTTTGTGACTGGCCCGGCAATGTGAACTGAATATAGGGTTGAAGACCGAATGCATACCTGGCTCCGAAAGAAAGCCGGTTCCATTTGTACTGAGTTTCAACTACGGCCTGCCAGTATGTTTTCCGGAACAACGAGCCTTTACCTGCTTCTTTGAAAATGGATCGGCTGACAAGTGAATCACTTAATGTGAGATTGTTTTTCCGGTTAACTTCTCTTTCAGCTACAGCACTTCTGAAAAGATTCCATTGCATACCGGCCCCAACAGACCAATCCGGCCGGATGAAATAATGAAAGGTCAACGGAAGCTGGTGATAAAATGTTTTTTTAAGACCGTAAGCCGTCAGCGTGGAATATTGGGGATTACTCCCTGTATCCGGTACCAGCTGTTGCCGGTAAGTAAACTGTTTGGTATACTGGGGTGCCCCATATCTGAATTCACCCTGCATGAACCATTTTTTCTCCTTCTCCAGGCGCAGGTAAACAGATGGGATGTAATCAGCCAGGCTGGATTTACGACCTTGTGAGCTATATGGGGTGAATGTTTGTCCGGCCATGGGCATTTGCTGGTGCAAACCGAAACCGGCCGAAAACACAAATGGCGTCCTGTCATTTACTTTCTCCTCTTTTTTCTCCTTTCCGGGATTCATATTCATTGAGTCTTTCCCGGGTACGGATTTTTGAAAAGCGATGGTATCTCTTTGTTTCACCTGTACCGTATCCTTCTTTTCCCCATCCATTGATCCGGCTACTGGTGGAAGAGAACGAGTATCCTTTTGCGCTGTATCCAATGTGTGGGAAAAGGATTGATTCATTCCTTTTGGTTCAGGTTTATTTTCCTGCTTACGGACCTTGGTATTTATTACGGGCCAATCTTCCTGTTTGGCTTTAGTTCTCTTTCTCTTTACCACAATACCTGATTGCAAGATGCTGTTGCCGGATTCTTTTCTCAACGGATTCAAGGCGGGGGTTGGTTCAGCCTGCTTATTCTTTTCGATTTGCATTACCTGTTTGTTATGCACTGCTGTCTCATGGGTGCTATTAATTACGGTTTGCTGTTCTCCCTCTGTACTACCGGCAATCGGCAGTTTTCCTTTCTCCTGTTGATTTGCCGGGTCTGTGGCTTTGGATTGTTCTGCTATAATGCTTTCATTTTTTATATTTTCCCTGAACCATTGTTGTGGTTGTAAAAAATACCAGCCGGCACCTATAACCAGTAAGCCCAGCAGGGCCCAGCCCAGGCAACCCCATCTCCACCAGGCAAGCGGCCTTCTTTCTTCGTCTTCATCCAGCCGGCGCCGCATATCTGCCCAGGCCAGGTTTTCATCCGGCAATGGGAAATCGTCCATTGCAGTGGTGGATGACCATTGCCCGGCTAATTGATTTTCATATGGTAACCTTTCAATCATGGTTGCCTGCTGTCTTTATCATGTGTTGTAATTTTTTTCTGGCCTCCGATAAATGCCATTTACTGGTGCCTTCGCTGATATGCATGAGTCCGGCAATCTCCGGATGTGTAAATCCTTCAATCACGTACAGGTTGAACACCGCCTGGGTAGCAGGGGGCAACGCCCGGGCAAATTGCAGGATTTCCGCGGCAGAAAGGGCGGCAATAGCAGCAGGCGGCACATGTATACTGGCCGCCTGTTCCATTTCTGCCGTGCCCGTTACGTTTTGATTGCTTTTAATCATATCCAGGCAACTCCGTATGATGATGGTTCGGATCCAGGTATAAAGCGACGCTTTCCGGCTGTCGTAACGGCTGATGCTTTTATACACTTTATAAAAACCGCTGTTCAGCGCTTCCATGGCATCGGATTCATTTTTTGTATAGCGGAGACAAAGCGTCATCATGGCCCTGTAATA
>Ga0075163_10003220_pt1 | contig 21972 bp, 19 predicted proteins | sample JI1023141ADNA_FD_71478 | JGI IMG/M metagenome (GOLD analysis project Ga0075163, IMG submission 71478) | Wastewater effluent complex algal communities from Wisconsin, to seasonally profile nutrient transformation and Carbon sequestration -... | ecosystem: Engineered > WWTP > Effluent > Algae... | reverse complement strand
CATTCAAAATGTAGAAGGCGCTTCCGATATTTCGGTAGAAAAAGTGGCTGGTTTGCCTCAAATGACAGTAGAATATGACCGAAAAAAAATAGCGAGATATGGACTAAATATTTCAGATTTGAACAATGCCTTAACTATGGGATTTGCAGGTAAAGCGGCAGGAACTATTTTTGAAGGAGAAAAACAATTTGATTTAGTAGTTCGTTTTGACGAAAAAGATAGAAAAGATATTTATAATATAGAAACTACTTCAATAAAATTGGCAGATGGAAAAACCTTGCCATTTTCGGAGTTTGCAAAAATAAGTTACACCAAAGGACCAGCAAAAATTTCGAGAGATAATACAAAAAGACGAATTGTAATTGGTATAAATGTGCGAAACAGAGATTTAGAATCTGTAGTAAAAGATGTGCAAACTATTATGGCAAATGAAATTGAAATTCCTAAAGGTTATACGGTAGAATATGGTGGTCAGTTTGAGAATTTACGTTCTGCAAAAAGTAGATTGCTGATTGCTGTGCCAATTGCCTTAATTCTTATCTTTTTCTTGTTGTATTTTGCTTTCAATTCGGTAAAAGATGCGCTTATGATTTATACAGCAATTCCACTTTCTGCTGTTGGTGGTGTACTGTTTCTTTATATGAGAGGTTTGCCGTTTAGTATTTCTGCAGGCGTTGGTTTTATTGCCTTGTTTGGCATAGCGGTTTTGAATGGAATTGTATTAATAGAACAGTTTAAAGAGCTAAAACACGAAGGAATGACCAATATCAATAAAATTATAATTAAAGGAACACAACTAAGACTAAGACCTGTATTATTAACAGCTGCTGCTGCGGCTTTGGGTTTTTTGCCTATGGCTATTTCTACCAATGCTGGAGCGGAGGTTCAAAGACCTCTGGCTACAGTTGTAATAGGTGGATTAATTACTGCAACACTTTTAACACTTATAGTTTTACCAGTACTTTTTGCAATGTTTGATAAAAAAATAAAAAGAAAAAAAATAGTAACAAACAAAGCTTTTATTTTAATCTTGTTTCTAAGTTTAGCTACTTTTTCTCAAGCTCAAAATGTTGAAATATCTCTTGAAAAAGCAATAGAAATTGGTATTGAAAACAACAAATCTTTACAGGCATCAAAATATCAAATAGAAATGAATAAAAAGCTGGAGGGAACAGCATTTTCTATTGATAAAACGGATATTTATTACAACTTTGACCAAAATAATTTGGCTACAAATAACATACCTTTAAATGTATTTGGGATAAGTCAAAGTATAAAATTCCCTACATTTTATTTTTCGCAAAAAAAAGTGCTAAAACAGCAAACAAACATGGCTATTTCGAAGTATGAAATAGATGAGCAACATTTAAAAAACGAAATTTCTAAAGCGTATTATACACTTTCTCATTGGCAAGAAATGAGTAGAAATTATGCATATTTAGATAGTATATATCAAAAATTTGCAGATGCGGCTTCAAGAAAATTTCAAGCAGGAGAAACTAACAATTTAGAGAATCTTGTAGCACAATCAAAATCAAAAGAAATTGGTATTTCTTTATACCAAAGTCAAATGAATGTTGAAAAATCGCTTATTCAATTAAATAAATGGTTGCAATCTGATACAACTTATACTATTTCAAACGAAATGATTGCAGAAATAAGTTTAGAGCCCTTGGATACAGCAAATAATCCTTTTCTTGAATATCTAAATCAATCTATGCTTTTAAGCCAAAAACATCTTGCATTAAACAAAAATAATTTGATGCCAGATTTGAATTTTGGTGCTTTTTATGGCAGCAATAATGGCTTATCGCCAAACAAGTTTTTTGGTGTGCAAGCAGGTATTGCAGTTCCACTTTTCTTTGGCGCAGATAGAGCTAAAATTAAAGCTTCTAAAACAGAAATACTCATAAAGCAAAGTGATTTTGAAAATTATTCAACCCAAATACAAGCAAACTATAAAATGCTTTTGAATGAATTAAATGCTTACAAAAGCGGAATAGATTATTTCAACGATTTTGGCAAAAAATTGTTTTCCGAAACAATGCTAAACGCAAATATGGCATACAAAGCTGGCGAAATAGATTATTTACAATATATTTCTTTGTTAGACTATGCAAATACTATTAAACTAAACTATTTACAGAATAATTTCTTTTACAATTTAACTGTAATTGAAGCAAATAATATCCTTAATTAAAAATACTCAATATCTTAGAAATGAAAACATTAAAATATACAATTTTCGCTTTTGCACTGCCACTTTTAGTTTCTTGTGGTGCAGAAAATTCAAACGCTACCGAAGCAATAGAAAGCGAACAAACTTCAAATACTACAACATTGACCAAAGCTCAGTTTGAACTTGGTAAAATGACACTTGGAAGCTTTACCAATCAAGCTTTTAATAGAGTAGTAGAAGCTAACGGAATTTTAGATGTACCACCAGAAAACAAATCTACAGTAAGTGCATATTTTGGTGGTTATGTAAAAAATATATCTTTAATTCAGGGTCAAAAAATAGCAAAAGGTCAAACACTTTTTACTTTAGAAAATCCTGACTATATTCAAGTACAACAAGATTTTTTAGAAGCTAAAAGTCAATTGAGTTATTTAAAATCTGACTACGAAAGACAAAAAGATTTAGCTTCGAATAATGTAAGTTCTCAAAAAACTTATTTAAAAGCTGAGTCGGATTATAAAACTACTTTGGCAAAATACGAATCGCTAAAAAAGAAATTGGAATTAATGAATATTAATCCAAATACAGTGACAGAACTTAATTTAAGCTCAACTATAGCTGTAAAAGCACCGATTTCTGGTTATGTAACATCTGTTTTAGCAACAAAAGGAATGTTTTTAAATCCTTCAGATATTGCACTCACCATTTTAAATACAGAGCATATGCATATAGAGTTAAGTATATTTGAACAAGATTTGGCAAAAGTAGCAATAGATCAAGAAGTAACTTTTAGTGTTCAAAATGGTAAAACGAATTATCAAGCAGAAGTTCTTTTGATAAATAAAGCAATAGATTCAGAAAATAGAACCATAAAAGTTCATTGTCATTTCAAAAATGAAAAAGATGCACTTTCTCTAACACCTGGTATGTTTGTAGAAGCAAAAATTTATGCTTCAAGCGACGAATCTTTAGCTTTACCTATTACGGCGGTTGAATCTATAGAAAATAAATCTTATATTTTGGTTAAAATAGAAGGTTCAAATGAAGACTTAAATTTTGAAAGAAAAGAAGTTAAAGTAGGTCAAAAAAATAATGAATATTTTGAAATTTTAAACGCAAAAGACTTCAAAGAAAACACACAGTTTCTAACCAATGGTGCATTTAATTTAATACAAGAATAGTATTGAGACTAAGAATTTGTATAGCAATTTTTAATTTGTAATACAAGCTCGGCTGCTTTTTATTAATGAAAAAACTTAGTAAAGGAATATTATATTCATATTTTAGCGCAAAATTGATATTTATTCTTACTTTCGTTCAAAATTATAAATAATGCAGAAATTCATTCTTCTTTTACTACTTTTTCTTGGCTTTTCGTTAGAAAGCATAGCTCAAAATGAGATATTTGATAACTATAAACCTATTGAGTCTCAAGGAGAAGTGCCAAAGGAATTTGTAACCAGATTTTCGGACAAAGTAAGCGAAGAAATAGATGATTTTGTGCAAGGTTCTGACTCTAAAACTAAAAGATACAAAACAGATTTTTTGGTAAATAGTGCATTTAGCACAAAAAAAATATTACTGAGTGGGAAAGTACTTTTCAACGACCCCGTTACGATTTATATAAACAAAGTTGCAGATAAAATATTTGAAGCAAATAAAGATTTAGATAAGAGCAAATTTAGAATTTATGCATATAAATCTCCAATTGTGAATGCTATTGCGTTTAATGATGGATTGGTTTTAATAAACTTAGGTTTAATTGCACAGCTTGAAAATGAAGCACAGTTGGCTCTAATTTTGTGTCACGAGTTTACGCATTTTGTAAACAATGATGCTATTGAATTGTTTTTAGAATCTAAAGAAATTGATAATGGAACCGGAATATATAGCAACACTACTTTTTCTGATAAAATGCTTTATAAAAGTACCTATTCTCAAGAGCGTGAAACGAATGCTGATTTAGAAGGCTTAGAGTATTACAAAAAAACAAATTATTCGTTAAAACCAATAAATGGAGTTTTTGACGTACTTAAATATTCATATTTACCATTTGATGATATCGCTTTCGATAGTTCGTACTTCGAGTTTGATAATTTTATTTTTCCTACAGAATACAAATTGAAAACAATAAATCCAATTTCGGCAGACGGATTGGAAAATGAAGATGAAGATGAGGAAATCTTAAAATCACATCCTGGTGCAGAAGAAAGAAGAACAAAAGCTTTGGATAATATTACACTTTCGGAATTAAAAGATGAAAGCAAACAAGTGTATTTAGCTTCTACCGAAGAGGCTTTTATGACGGTAAGAAATATTTGTAGATTTGAAATGCCGAGAATGTATTTGCTCTATGGCTACTATGAAATGGCGTTTTACAATGCGTATATGTTGGAAGAATTAGGGTTTAAAAATAATCTATATTTAGACCAAATGAAAGCAAAATCTATAGGTCAAATGGCACGTAAAATAAATACAGACGGAAGACCAAGTAAATCTAGATTGAAAGAAATAGAAGACGAAATTCAAGGAGAATCGCAGCAAATTTACTACATATTGAACTCAATAGGTAGAAGCAAAACAGAATTTAATGTTTTTGCTGTGCAATATGCTTACGAAATGCTTTTAAAGCATCCAGCAGATGAAAGTTTGAAAGACAATTTTGAAAATTTGGCTTATGCATTGTTTAAAGAAAATTCAATAAAAATTAAAGACTTTGTAGCTTCAAAACAAAAAAATGTGGTGGAAGAAGATGAACCTGTAATTGAAGATGAAGAAGCGGCAATAGCAGAAGCTATAGTAAATGAAAAGTCTGAAAAGGAAAAACTAATGGATGAAATACGTGCTAAAGATAGCAAGTATAAAAAAATTGAGAAAAAGGTTGAAGAAGAGGAACATAAAGATGATGATGCTAATGATTCACCTTCTAAAAAGGACAGTGATATTGAATATTATAAATTTGGGTTTTCTAAATATTTAAATGATAAAACTTTTAAAACAACTTTAAAAGAAAAGGAAAATGAATACAAAAAATCTAAAGAAGACAATAGAACAGATCGCGAAAAGAAAATTGAATCTAAGAATATTAAATTAGATAGAAATAGAGGCTTAGCTCTGGGTATAGATAAAATAACAATCGTAAATCCTATTTATTTTGCAGTAGGCGAGAATGGAAGTAATGCTTATAAATCTGAAAAAGGGCAAGAAGAATTAAATAAAATATTGACATTGGTAGGAAAAAAATCTAAACTTGAAGTTGATATTATTGACGTAAATAAAGGAGATATGCTGACCACTGAATCGTTTAATAATGCAGCAATTTTGAATGAATGGATAGGCGAGCAGTTTATATATAACGACCCAATTGAATTTACAAGTATCGAAAAAGAAAAAATGCAAAAACTTATAAAAGGCTACGATTCTCGTTATTTTTTATGGACAGGTGTTATTTCATATACTAAAAAGAGAAGCACTATAATTTTTAATTTATTGTTTGATTTAGAAACAAATGAAGTGAAATTTAATGAACAAAAATCTATGAGGATAAAATCTTCAAAAACACTTTTAAAATCGGAATTGTATCACGTTTTTGATCAAGTAAAAACGAAAAGAAAACTGTAATGAAGAAAATAATTATTCTCTTACTTGGTCTATTTATATTTTGTAAAGCAGAAGCTCAAATTTCTGGCTATATGGGAAAGAAGTTTTCTATAATAGCAAGTCCAAGTTTTAGTATTCCAAATTTAAGTTTAGTTACCGAAGGAGAGGGGCATAAAGTCAATTTTGCCATTCAAAATGCAGTTAAATTTGAATATATCATTACTAATCATATGGTTTTAGGTGTAAGATATAAATATGCTTTTAACTCAGCTCCAAACGACAAACAATATAGCAAGTATCACGGTTTTACAGAAAGATATAAATTTAATAGTCATACATATGGTGCTTATATTAAATTTCATAGAAAAAGAAATTTGGCTCCATTAGGTGTTTATTTTGCGATTGGTCTTAATTTGCAAAACCTAAGTTTAAATAATTTGATTTTACCTACATTGGAGTATAACAGTCCATTAACTAGTGCCAATTATAAAGCAATTGATTTAGGTATAAGTCTAACTTGGGGAAGAAATTGGATTGTAGCAGATAGATTACTTTTGGGTCTTGAGGGCGAAGTTATGCCTACATTAATTGGTATTGGTAAAATGGCTACGGGCACGTCTCTTTATTCCTATAATAGTCAAAAAGAAAATAGAGTTATTTACACATCTAATTTGTCAACGGAAGTTGTCAAAATAACCTTAAATGTTGGCTTCTTAATATTCTAAAATGAAAAAACAAATATTACTTACATTCATATTTTTTGCTTCGATAGCGCAAGCGCAGGTTTCAGGTTATATGGGAAAGAAGTTTTCGGTTATATATACTACTAGTATTAGCTTTCCACATTTATCTGAATTATATGATGGTAAGTTGCGACCAAATTTCAGCTTAAACCAAAAATTTGCTTTAGAATATGTGATTTCAAAAGGAAGTGCTGTTGGAATTAGCTATAAATATGCATATAACAAAGTTAGAAATGATTTTGCCTATAATAGAGAACCTAACTTTGTAAAATTCAATAAATTTCAAAGCCATTCTGCGGGTGTTTATTATAAAGTTTTTACGTCTAGAAATATTGCCCCGCTGGGTTTTTATATAAAACCTGGTTTAAATTTTCAGTATTTAATGCTTAATGATTATGCATCAGATAACCGTAATATTTTCAGATTGTATAATTTTAAACAAATTGATATCGTAGCCAGTTTTGCAGTTGGGAAAAATTGGATTTTGTTTGATAATATTTTTCTCGGTTTTGAAATAAGATCAGGAATGCCATTTGCGAGCTTTATTAGAACAGTATTTGGTGATGATTATACAATTATAGAAGAATATAAAGGAAATCGACATACCAATAAAGTTAACTTACCTACTGAATTGTTACAAATTGGATTAAATTTAGGCTTCTTGGCCTTTTAGTTCTTTTCTTTTTGAATAGTTAAAACTATTTTTTTTGTAAAAATTTCTGCACCGTTTTTATTTAAATGTCCTGCGTTATAAAACATTTCTTTGCTCATACAAATAGAATCTTTTGTGTAATCGAAGATAGAAAGTTGATGTTTTTTGGCTATTAGTTTTAGATTTTCTATCAAAGAATTATGATTTAGTACAAATTTTTGTCCTTCAATATAAATAGGTGGAACAACCAAAATAACCTCAATGCTTTTGAGTTTACAATCTTCTAAAAAAGCTTCAAATTTTAGTTGTTGTTCTTCATCTACATTTATAGTGATAGCGGTTTTATCTTTTTTTGCATTATCGAAATCTGTATTCCAAACTTTATCGAAACCTTTATAGCCTTGAGTTCTAATGCCAATAGTATCTTTAACATTCAAAGCTGTTGCCTTGTCAATAAGCATTTTTTCATTCTGAAAGCGAAGCATTGGAATATAATAATCTAAAAAAGTAAACGTAGTAAATGACTTTGTACTTTCTTTAATTTCTTTATTCCAAAACATATAGGGCAAAAATTGTTGGTAGTTGTATTCACTCATTTCACCATCGAAAAGAGCAAAATCTACTACGTAAATTATAGTTTTTGGAGCAGTATTATTTTTTAAATAAAGTTGATGTCTTAAAAGTTGAATATCTAAATCTTGACCATCAATTCCAAAATTATAACAACTTTTTCCCGTTGAATTTTCAATAATCTTTGGGTCTATTTGCACCCAAGCTCTAGAGTTGCCATATATGGCAATTTCGTAATTCATTTTCCCTTCAAAAATGTCATTCCAAGTTTGGTTTTCACCTACGCAAAAATCTAAAGATTCTTGTTTTGCCAAATATTTAGATAATTTAAAATCAGAAACGAATAAAACCACTAGAATAGGAGCAGAAAAAAGTAATATGTTGCGTAGGAATTTTTTCATTTCTAAAATTGAAAGTAAATAAATTCTTTTGCTTCTCCGGCAAAGAACAAAGCAAATATTAAAATCAAAAATACAAGTAAATAGTAGAAAAGTATTCTTAAAAACTTTGGTAATTTGATAATTTCAAGCGCATATAGGTTTTTTCTACCAAACCATTCTATGCTTATAAAAACTAAAATGATGATTCCAATATTAAATGCTTTTGTACTATTTTCAAAAGCTGGCCAATCAAAAAATGAGTTAGAAAAAATACCTTGAAAGTAACTAAATGCGTGATGAATGTCTTTTGCTCTAAAAAATACCCAAGCCAAAACGGTAAGCGTAAACGTAGAAAGCATTCCAAACAAATCTCTAAAATTGGGGAAGAAAGTATCGTTTGCAATTACGTCTAAATTGTGTCTGTTTCTATTTAAAAGCAGTAAGGGTAAAAAGTATAAAGCATTAAGAAAACCCCAGGCTATAAACGTCCAGTTGGCACCGTGCCAAAAACCACTTACTAAAAAAATGATAAACGTATTTCTAATTTTGAACCATGTATTTCCTCTGCTTCCACCTAGTGGAATGTACAAATAGTCTCTAAACCAAGTAGAAAGTGAAATGTGCCATCTGCGCCAAAATTCAGAAATATCTCTTGAAAAATATGGAAAGGCAAAGTTTTGTTTCAAGTCAAAACCAAACAATCTAGAAGTTCCTATGGCAATATCTGAATAGCCAGAAAAGTCGCCATAAATTTGAAAAGTGAAAAATAAAGCACCGATAAATAGGGTAGAACCATTGTAGTTTTCCGAATTATTGAAAATCAAATTGGCAAATTCTGCGCTGCTGTCTGCTATTACTATTTTTTTGAAAAGCCCCCATAGTATTTGTCGCAAACCATCTGTTGCTTTTTGATAATCGAAAGTTCGGTTTTTGTAAAACTGTGGCAATAAATTTGAAGCTCGTTCTATAGGACCAGCAACCAACTGTGGGAAAAAACTTACAAATGCAGTAAATGCTATAAAATCATTTGTAGGTTCTAGCTGTTTTTTATAAACATCAATAGTATAACTTAAAGTTTGAAAGGTATAAAAACTAATTCCTACCGGCAAAATAATATTAAGTGAATTTGCATTGATTTCATAACCTAAAAATGAAAAAGCACTTATGAAATTGTCTAAAAAGAAGTTGTAGTATTTAAAAACGCCGAGAAAACCAAGGTTTATGATGATACTTGACCAAAGTAAGGTTTTTCTTTTTAAAAGATTTTCTTCATTTTTCAGTTTAACTCCTATAGAAAAATCTACAATAGTGCTAAACAAAATTAAAAACAAAAAACGCCAATCCCACCAGCCATAAAAAAAGTAACTTGCCGCTACAATTAAAAAGTTTTGAAGTTTGAGACTTTTATTAAAAACAAACCAATACAACCCAAAAACGATCGGTAGAAAAAAAGCAAAATCTATCGAATTGAAAAGCATTTAAATAAATTTTACATAGGAATATTACCGTGTTTCTTTCTTGGTAAGTTTTTCACTTTGTTTTCAAGCATATCAAATGCTTTAATCAATTTCATTCTAGTATCCGAAGGCACAATTACTTCATCTATAAAACCTCTTGAAGCTGCGCCATACGGATTTGCAAATTTCTCTGCATATTCGTCTGTTTTTTCTTGCAATACTTGCTCAGGATTGTCTGCCGATTTAATATCTCTTCTGAAAATGATTTCTGCAGCTCCTTTTGCACCCATAACAGCTATTTCTGCTTTTGGCCAAGCATAATTCAAATCTGCTCCAATATGTTTTGAACTCATTACATCATACGCGCCACCATAAGCTTTTCTAGTGATAACCGTTACTTGTGGTACAGTTGCTTCCGCAAAAGCATACAATAATTTTGCTCCATTTGTTATAATTCCATTCCATTCTTGGTCTGTTCCTGGTAAAAAGCCTGGTACATCTACCAATGTTAAAATTGGAATATTAAATGCATCGCAAAAACGTACAAAACGTGCACCTTTTTTTGAAGATTCTATATCTAAAACACCTGCCAAAACTGCTGGTTGATTGGCTATAATACCTACACTTCGTCCACCAATTCTTGAAAAACCTACAATTATGTTTTCTGCGTAATCTTTATGAACTTCCAAGAAAGAATCTTTGTCCACTATTTCTTCAATAACTTCCTTCATGTCATACGGTTGTGTTGGACTTTCTGGAACGATTTCGTCTAGTTTTGTTCTTGTTTCGTTATTCGATGTGTAGTCATATTTTTCAGCGGTTTCTTCGCAGTTTTGAGGCATATAACTCAATAAATCTTTAATGTTTTGAATAGCAGCCAATTCGTTAGCGCAAGAAAAATGTGTTACGCCAGATTTGGTACTATGTGCTGATGCTCCGCCCAAATCTTCAGAAGAAACTTCTTCATGAGTTACTGTTTTTACTACGTTTGGCCCGGTCACAAACATATACGAAGTATTTTCTACCATCATTATAAAATCTGTAATGGCAGGCGAATAAACTGCGCCACCAGCGCAAGGGCCCATTATAGCCGAAAGCTGTGGAACAACACCTGAAGCCATAGTATTTCTATAAAAAATATCGGCATAACCACCAAGCGAAACAACACCTTCTTGAATACGAGCACCACCAGAATCATTAAGACCAATAATTGGAGCGCCGTTTTGCATTGCTAGGTCCATAATTTTGCATATTTTCTCAGCGTGTGTTTCAGATAGCGAACCACCAAAAACAGTGAAATCTTGTGAGTAAACATAAATTTTACGACCGTTTACAGTTCCATAACCAGTTATAACACCATCGCCATAGTATTTTTCTTTTTCCATGTCGAAATCTTTGGCTCTGTGCGTAACAAACATTCCAATTTCCTCAAAACTACCTTCGTCCATCAAAAAATGAATTCTTTCTCTAGCAGTAAGTTTACCTTTTTTGTGCTGACTTGCTATTCTATCTTCGCCACCACCTTTTAAGGCTTCTGCTTGTTTTTTTTTAAGTAAATCGAGTTCGTTTTGCATAAGTATTTTGGTTTTTTAATTTAGCTTCACAAAAGTAAGAAAAAATAAATGAGAGAATGTGAGAATTTGAAAATGATTTTTTGTAACTTTGAAAGTATGAAATATGTGGTATTAATGTCAATCGTGTTTTTTACATTTTTTTATTCGTGTAAAAAAGTTGAAGAAATTCCTATTGCTGAAAAAATTGCTAAGCAAATTGAAGGCGAATGGGAAGGATATAGTCTGCTAAGAGATGATGAATATCTTCCACTTGATGATAATATTATTTTTACACTAAAATTTTATAATATTGAAGGTGTAAATGGAGATTATCATAACTATTCTAAAACGCCTGATTTTGGTAATATGAACAATGAATACATGGAGTATTCTGAAACAAATATAGATTCTAAATTTACAGTAAATGAAGAAGGAAAGATAATATCCGTTTTAAACTATTTTGATTATGATATATCATTTCAAAATGATAATTTGATTTTGTTGGTAAAAGATTCGGGGGCTACTACTAAAATTGTTTATAGAAAGATTTAGTTCTTTTTTATAAGTCTTTTAATTAAAAGAAATACAATCATTAAAATACTCAAAGCGATTAATACCCATTTCGTTTGTGTTAGCAAAGCCGTTTGTTCTACAAGTTCTGCATTTAAGTTTGGAAATGAAAGATTTAATTTCGAGATGTTATTGTTTTCAACCCAATCTACAACAACGGCAAAAATAGGTAAAATGTTTAGCGGTAAGTATTGAGCTTTCCCTTTAGAAAAAAAGGAGAGAAGCGACACAATAAACAAACCATAAGAAATTGGATATAACATATCGGCTTTTGAAATCTTAGCGTATAGCAATTGACCTTCACTTCCTATTTGCTCAAAAAAGAGTTTTACTTCTTCTAAAGTATATCCAAATCTCAAATCAAGAATTTGAACTTCTGATTGTGCAATTTCATTAAGAACTTTAAACTGACTCAAGAAATAGATGTTAAATCCCATAAAAATTAGAAATAGGATTAGAATTGATTTTTTGTTGGAAAGGAATTCTAATAGTTTCATATTTTCTTTTAATTTAAGTGTGATAAACCTACTAGGTCTGTCTGACTTGTCAAAAAGACCTAGTAGGTTTTTGTGTTATAAAACAATAGCTTTTGATTAGTCTGTATATTTTTTCAAGTTATAAATCCCCCAAGCCATAAATATAAATTCTACTATTAAACCAATAATCATATTAAAGTGAGGAATTCCATCTAAAACGAGACTTAACGTTCTACCAAAAGCCAAACCACCCATAAAAATCACTACAGAAACAGTTGCTCCTTTCCAATATTCTGCTTTTTTAACACCAATAATCCAATAAAATGCCATTGCTAAATACAAACCCATTATAGCTCTAAATACATTAGAAAGATTAATTGTATCAATATTGATATTAAGCGTTTCAGGAATTATTTTACTTGGATTTATACCATAAGAAAGCCCAACGCCAATAATTAAAATTATAGAAGTGATGAGGTGAAGATTTTTTGTTTTGTTCATTTGTATAAATAAGAAAATCAATCAAGGATTGCTTAATTGATTTAAATTAAAATTATTGAGAGAATCATTAAAAACATAAATACTATCAAAATTTGTGATATTATCAATATTAAAAATTATTTCTTGAAATGTGCTATTAATGTTCACATTTGGAATTCTATTGTAAACAACTTTTTCATATAAAGATGATTTTAATTTAATTATTGAATCATCTCTCGATTCGACTTCGAATATATTATTGTGGCAATTAGATAAAATTACAAAATCTAAATCATTTAAACATTTATAACTACCTTTATAATAGTCAGGCCAAGCAGAAAATTCAGGATTTAACACGATTATAAATGCTGAATCTTCTTCAAAAATTATAATATTATGATTTGTTGAATCATACCAACTCCCTTCTATTGAACAATTTTGAAATCTTTTGAAAACTTTTTGAATACTTAAATCTGGACTAACATCATAACGTTGATTTTTGTTCTTTTCTAAAATATATTTCTTCAAGTATATATCATCAAGTGTATCAATTTCAGTGATTATAAGTTTTTCATTCTTTAATTTTAAATAAAATCTATAGTTTTCATATGAGCAAAACTCATTGAAAAGAAATAGAGTATCATTATCTATTTTATAAGAATAGTCTCTATTCGGTCCAAGATTAAAGTAAACTAAACTATCGGTAATTTGAAAATGAGTTTGACCATCTGACCAAACAATGTTTTTTATTTGTTCGTTTTTACAAGAAATGAATAAAACAAGTATGAATAAAGCATTTTTCATTTTTCAAATATAAAGCTTTTAAACAAAAAAATCCACTCTAAATTTTTAGAGTGGATTTTTTAATTTCATACAAAATTTGTTTTACGTGTCAAAAAAACTTCCAACACCCAACTTCAAACTTCAAACTTATTTAACTTCCTCAAAGTCAACATCTTCAGCGTCAGCGTTTTCTGCTGTAGCTGGTTCTGGTGTTGGTTCGCCAGCAGCTGCACCGTCAGCGCCTTGCTGAGCGTACATTTCTTGACTTACTGCTTGAAACTTAGTGTTCAAATCGTCCATTGCATTTTCAATAGCTTTCATATCTTTTGCTTCGTAAGCAACTTTTAAACTTGCTAATGCTGCATCTAATGGTGCTCTTTTGTCAGCTGGAATTTTATCTTCGTTTTCTTTCAAAAGTTTTTCTGTTTGGAAAATTAAGCTATCCGCTTCATTCAATTTTTCCACAGCTTCTTTTTCTTTTTTGTCAGACTCTTCGTTTGCTTTTGCTTCGTCTCTCATTTTTTTGATGTCTGCATCTGAAAGTCCTGTTGAAGCTTCAATTCTAATGTTTTGCTCTTTTCCTGTTCCTTTATCTTTTGCAGAAACACTCAAAATACCGTTTGCATCTAAATCAAATGTTACTTCAACTTGTGGCACACCTCTTTGCGCTGGTGGAATACCATCTAAATGGAATCTTCCTAAGCTTCTATTATCTTTTGCCATTGGTCTTTCTCCTTGTAAAACGTGAATTTCTACCGATGGTTGATTGTCTTGTGCAGTAGTATAAGTTTGAGATTTTTTAGTCGGAATAGTTGAGTTAGACTCAATTAATACGTTCATAACACCACCCATAACTTCCAATCCTAAAGATAATGGAGTAACATCTACTAAAACGATATCATCTTGAACATCTCCACTCAAAATACCTCCTTGAATAGAAGCTCCTAATGCTACAACTTCATCTGGGTTTACACCTTTAGATGGTTTTTTACCAAAGAATTTTTCTACTACTTCTTGTACTTTAGGTATTCTTGTAGAACCACCTACCAAAATTACTTCAGTAATATCAGATATAGATAAACCTGCATCTTTCAATGCTTGTTCACAAGGCTTTAATGTTCTTTGAATTAAAGAATCTGCTAATTGCTCAAATTTTGCTCTAGTTAATTTTTTTACTAAGTGCTTTGGCACACCGTCAATTGCAGTAACGTAAGGCAAGTTAATTTCTGTTTCAGACGAAGCAGATAATTCAATTTTTGCTTTTTCAGCTGCTTCTTTAAGTCTTTGGTGAGCCATTGGATCTTTTTTCAAGTCCATTTTCTCATCATTTTTAAATTCTGCTGCCAACCAATCTACTATTACATCATCAAAATCGTCTCCACCCAAAGAAACATCTCCGTTTGTAGATTTTACTTCAAAAACACCATCACCCAAATCTAAGATAGATACATCAAATGTACCACCACCTAAATCGAATACTGCTATTGTCATATCTTGGTTTCTCTTATCTAAACCATAAGCTAAAGCTGCGGCTGTTGGCTCGTTGATAATTCTTTTTACTTCTAAACCAGCTATTTGACCAGCTTCTTTTGTTGCTTGTCTTTCAGAATCATTGAAGTATGCAGGTACAGTAACAACTGCTTCTGTAACATCTTGACCTAAATAATCTTCTGCCGTTTTTTTCATTTTTTGCAAAATCATTGCAGAAATTTCTTGTGGCGTATATTTTCTATCGTCAATTTTTATTCTAATAGTGTCATTATCACCTTTTACAACGTCATAAGCTACTCTATCCAAGTTTTTTACTTCGCTAAATCTTTTTCCCATAAATCTTTTTACAGATGCTATAGTTCTTTTTGGATTTGTAACTGCTTGTCTTTTTGCAGAATCTCCAATTTTTCTTTCACCGTTGTCCATAAAGGCTACAACCGAAGGAGTTGTTCTTGATCCTTCATCATTTGCTATAACTACAGGATCGTTTCCTTCCATTACTGCAACGCAAGAGTTCGTTGTTCCTAAATCTATTCCAATTATTTTTCCCATTTTATAAATTATTTTTGTTAAATTTTTATTTTGTTTACACTTCCCTTTATTCAAAATCCGTTCCATTGACAGTTTTTAATGTTTTTATGCTATTTTGTCATTTTTGGCAGCTTTTTTAAGTGTCTCAATTGATATTTTGTCATATTTTAAAGTGAAATTCATTTTCTTTGGCTGCAATTTTATAAACTTTTTAATAAAACATACATATATATAGAATACCGATGCACTTTTGAAAAATTATTTTACTTTTGTAAAGAAAATGGAGCAAAACAATGAACCATTAACTCAATAACTATTTAAACTTAGCAAGGTGTCAGTACATTCAGAAGTAAAAAGAGTAACCGTTCATACGCTACAAGCGATGAAAGATAATAAAGAAAAAATCTCAATGCTTACAGCTTATGATTATTCTTTGGCAACAATTGTAGATGAAGCTGGAATAGATATTATTTTGGTTGGAGATTCTGCTTCAAACGTAATGGCTGGTCACGAAACTACATTGCCTATTACATTAGATCAAATGATTTATCATGCAGCTTCGGTAGTTCGTGCAGCAAAAAGATCTTTAATTGTTGTTGATTTACCTTTTGGTTCATATCAAGGAAATTCAAGAGCCGCTTTAGATTCTTCTATTAGAATAATGAAAGAAAGTGGCGGACACGCTGTAAAAATGGAAGGCGGTTCTGAAATTAAAGAGTCTGTAATAAGAGTACTTTCTGCTGGAATACCAGTAATGGGACACTTAGGTTTAACGCCACAATCTATTTATAAATTTGGAACTTATACCGTTAGAGCCAAAGAAGAAGAAGAAGCTGATAAACTTATTCAAGATGCCAAATTATTGGAAGAGTTAGGTTGTTTTGCTATAGTTTTAGAAAAAATACCAGCAAAATTGGCTACAAAAGTTGCTAGTGTAGTAAATATTCCAATTATAGGTATAGGTGCTGGGGCAGGAGTAGATGGCCAAGTTTTGGTGCTACATGATATGTTAGGTATCAATAAAGAATTTAGCCCAAGGTTTTTAAGAAGATATTTAAACCTTTTTGATGAAATGAAAGGCGCTATAGAACAGTATATTGTAGATGTTAGAAGTTCAGACTTTCCGAATAAAAAGGAACAGTACTAAATAAAATCTGAAGCTTTAAACTCTTGTTTTACGTTTACATTTACCTTAAAAGGCATTAGAAATACTTTAGCTTTTAAAAAACCATCTAAATTTACGATAAACTTTTTGTTGGTTATTAAACCAATAACATTATTGAGGTTAAAACCAGATTCTTTTAAGTCGAATTTTATTCTAATCGGAATATCGAAAGAACTTTTACCGTTTATTTTTACAATGTCAGTCTGAATTACTTTGCCAATAAAAAGATTGTTAAACTTTATATCTAAATCTAATGAGTTAAGCTTTGCTTTAATTTTGTTTGGATTATAAAAAACAACTTTTGCTGTTAAAATAATTTCTGTGCCATTTACTTTATCTATGTTCCAATCTTTAGTTCTAACAAATTCTGGAGCTGTAGGAGCGGCAAATAAACTTTGGAAACTAAAAAATGTTATCAATATAAAAAGTAAAATTTTAAGTTTTGCCAAAGTTTTAAGCATAGCTAAATATTCATTAATTAGGTAAATAAAAATGCAAAAATAATGCAATTATAGAACACTAATATTAAGAATTACGAAGAAACGAAAAAAAATAATTTTCAAGAAAATAAATATTTCTTGTATCTTTACAAGCTTAAGAAGAAAACAACAAAATATGGTAATAGGAATAACTGGTACAATTGGTTCGGGAAAAGATACCTTAATGGAACTTTTAAAGAAAGAATACAATTTTAAACATTTTTCTGTAAGAAATTATTTAATACAAAAACTAGAAGAGCAAGGTGAAGAGGTAAATAGACTAACAATGTCTAGGATTGCTAATACTTTAAGAGCTGAAAATCATCCAGCGTTTTTAGCTGAAGAGTTGTTTAATATGGCTCAAGAACAAGGAGGTAACAGTGTAATAGAAAGTATAAGAACACCAGGAGAAGTAGAGTTTTTAAAAAACCATGCAGATTTTGTACTTTTTGCAGTTGATGCAGATCCAAATCTTAGATACGAAAGAGTTCAAGGTAGAAAAAGCGTTACTGATAGAATTGATTTTAATACTTTTATGAGCGACGAGCAAAAAGAAATGCAAAATGATGAACCTCATATGCAAAACTTAGCTACTTGTATTCGTATATCGGACTATAAGTTTAGAAATAATTCTACTGTAGAAATGTTTTATAAAAAGATTTCTAAAGTTTTAGAAGAAAAATTAAATTTAGTTAAAGAACCAATAGTCTAATGAAAAAGTTTTATTTTTTTGTATTAATAGTTTTTATATTACAAGCATGTTCTGCTGGGAAAATTAGTAAAAGTGTTATTTCTTCAGAAAGTGTTATAACCTCCGAAAGTATTAACACTAGTGAAACTGTTAATAAAGAAGTGGTTGAAACTAATTTTAAAAATGAAAAATTAGAAGATGTAAACAATCCTAATCAACTAGTTCTTAGTGAAAATGCTTTAGCAGATTTAGGACTTCAATATAATGATGAAGATATTTCTCAAGGTTTTATAACAGAAAAACTTTCAAATTTTAACATTGAAGTAGTTCAATATGATGGTTATGATGAAACTGGACCAACTAAATATTATATTGGTTGGAAAGGTGCTCAGTTATTTTCTTTAACTTTAGATAAACAAAATAAAGCTAGTGTTGATGTCTTAACCATACAATCTGTTAGTATTGTAGATTCGTATGGAGCTAGAATTGGAATGAACTTCAAACAACTTTTGGTATTAAGACCAGAAATTACAATTGGAATAGATCCAATAACTCAAAGACCAATTTGCAAAGTCGAAAATTCATCTATTTCGTATAAATTTTGTTGTAATGAAAGTGGAAAGACTAGTTTTTCTCCAGAAGAAATGGCTAGTCTAAAAATTACTGAGATAGTTTGGAAAAAAGCTTTATTTTAAAATTCGAATTTTTTGCACTATTTTCACTAAGATAAAATTTTCAAACTAAATTGCAAATAATCTAAATATCACCACTATTGCATTATCAGTATTTATTGGTTTAATAGTTTCTTTTATATTTTTGAAAGAAGAAAATCTTTTTGAACTTTTTTGAGTATGCTTTATATTAAATCATCTTTTCCAAAAGCTAAAGGAAGTAACTGAGAAATGCTATCTACATGAAAAATACGTCCAGTTTCGCCACTCATGAAAATTTCAATAGCTTGTTCGTTTCGTCTTTCCCATTCAAAAATAGCTTGTCTGCATTCACCACAAGGCGCCGCAGGTTTAGTTATTTCTTTGTTTTTATTTATAGCAACTACAGCCATTTTTAAAAGTTTTGCATTAGGGTAAACTGCTGAAATAGCAGATAAAACAACTCTTTCTGCACATATACAAGTTGGGTAAGCAGCATTTTCTTGGTTAGCGCCAGAAATTATTTCACCATTATCTAAAAGAACTGCACACCCAACATTAAAATTGGAATAAGGTGCATAAGATTTTTTTGTTGCTTCTTTTGCAGATGTAATTAATAAAAGATTATCTGTATTTAATTCTTCAACATTATCAAAAACAGTAATTTGAGTATTTATTTCAACTTTTTTCATTTTCTTAAATTGATACTAAATATACAACTATTTAAAAACAAGTTTACTAAATGCTTAAAAAAAATTACAAATTACGAAAGCTAAATGGTATCTTTAAAGTCAAATAAGAAAACACAAAAATGAGAAAAATATTAATGTTTGGCGCGGGTAAATCTGCATATTCTTTGATAGAATATTTACTTATAAATGCAGAAGAAAATAATTGGCAGCTAACTATTGCAGATATGTTTCCTGAAGCTATTATTAAAAAATTTCCAAATCATAAAAGTTTAGAAACCATAACTTTTAGTTTAGAAAACGAAGTTTTAAAAAATGAATTAATAGAAAAAGCAGATATCGTTATATCTATGCTACCAGCTATTTTGCATATGCAAATTGCTACAAGTTGCCTTCGTTTTTCAAAAAATTTAATTACACCTTCTTATGTTTCTAAAGAAATGCAAGAAATAGATGAAGATGTAAAAGCTAAAGGTTTAATTTTCTTAAATGAAATTGGTCTTGACCCTGGTATAGACCATATGTCGGCAATGAAAATTATTCATGAAATTAAAGAATCTGGCAACAAAATTACTGCTTTTGAATCTTTTACTGGCGGCTTAATTGCTCCAGAAAGCGATAATAATCCTTGGCATTATAAATTTACTTGGAACCCAAGAAATGTAATTTTAGCTGGTGCAGGCGGTTCGGTAAAATTTCTACATAATGGAAAACACAAATATATACCATACCACAAACTTTTTGAAAGAACAGAAGAAATGGATATAGAAGGTTATGGGAAGTTTGAAGGAATTGCAAACCGAGATTCCTTGAAATATATAGATATTTATGGACTTCATGACGTGCAAACTATGTATAGAGGCACGCTTAGACGACCACCATACAGCAAAGCTTGGTCTATTTTAATTCAAATTGGAGCTACAGACGATAGTTATACAATGGAAGATACAGAAACTATGACATATAGAGATTTTATGAATTCATTTCTAAAATATAGAGAAGGAGATTCTGTAGAATTAAAATTGGCGTATTATGTGCACGTAGATGTAGATTGCGAAGCTATGAATTTATTGAAATGGGCTGGACTTTTTGAAAAGAAAGTTATTGGTTTAAAAAAAGCTACGCCAGCACAAGTTTTGCAGCATTTGTTTGAGCAAAAATGGGAAATGCAAGAAGGTGATAAAGATATGATAGTGATGCGACACCTTTTTAAATATGGAAACGATAAGAATTTAGTTTCATCTATGGTAGTTTTAGGCGACGATAATAACAATACAGCTATGGCTAAAACTGTTGGATTGCCAATAGCTATTGCAACCAAACTTATTTTAAATAATTTAGTAACCGAAAGAGGCGTAATAATGCCTATGACACCAGACATTTATCTTCCTATTTTAGAAGAATTAGAAAACTATGGAATTAATTTTTTGGAAACCTATTCATAGATATTTAGTACATAAAAAAAAGCCGTCATATTAGTTTATGACGGCTTTTTTATTTATTGTAAGTAGTTGATAGTTAACTACTTAATAGATTTACTTAAATATTAGTTTGAGGTTCTACCAATGTACTTATCGATATCTCTTGCCATATCAGAATTTGGAAATTCAGATTTCAATTTAGAAAACAATTTGTTTGCTTCAACTTTGTCTCCTGTAGATTCAAATGCTAAACCAGCTTTCAATAATAAATAAGGTGCACAAGCTTCATTTTTAGAAAAATTAGCAGCTTTTTTATAGTTAGCTAAAGCAGCTTTAGAATCTCCTTTTTCCATTTGAGCATCTGCTAAAACACCAATAGAAAGAGAACCTAAAACTTCGTCGCTAGTACTAAAATCTTTTAAATGAGAAATAGCTTCATCATATTTGCCTAAGTTAAAGTAGCATAAACCTGCATAGTAAGAAGCCAAATTACCAGCTTTTGTACTTCCGTGATTATCTATAACATCTAAAAAACCACCATCGCCATTAAGCGCCAATTCAAAACTATCTTGTTCAAAATAGTATTGTGCATTAAACATAGCATCATTTGCAGCTAATTCAGCTTTTGGTTGGTATATAGTTTTGTAATAAAAAATACCTGCACCTATTAAAAGAACTGCAGCTAAACCAATAAAAATTGCATTTTTGTTTTTTTCAAAAAAAACTTGAAGATTTTCTATTGAAGAACCTTTATGGTCAACAGCTTTTGCGCCAGTTATTTCTTCAAACTCTATTTTTGTATCTTTTTTAGACATTTTAATTTTTTAATTTTTAATAAATGGATAATTCTCTTGTGTATAAATATATTGATAAACTGCACTTTCGTCTGGGAATTTAGAATTTTCTGCAAACTCTACACAGGCATCAATTTCTTCTTTTACTTTTTGTTGTATTGCTTTAATTTCATTTTCTGAAGCAATTTTTTTACTTTTAATAGTATCTAATACTTGTACTATTGGATCTAGCGCTTTGTAAGATTCTACTTCTTCTTTAGTTCTATATTTTTGTGGGTCAGACATTGAATGTCCTTTATATCTGTATGTTCTAATTTCTAAAAAGACTGGTTGAGGTTCTTTTCTTATCATTTCTACCATTTCAGACATTACATTATGTACTTCTTCTACATTCATACCATCTACAGCTTGAGATTTGATACCAAATGCGTGTCCTAGTTCAAACATATCTTTAGTTGCTGCTGATCTAGCAACAGATGTTCCCATAGCATAACCGTTGTTTTCAACTATGAAAATTATAGGAATATTCCATATTTTAGCTAAGTTGAACGATTCGTGAAGAATTCCTTGCCAAGTAGCACCGTCTCCAAACATTGCAACTGTAACATTATCTGTTCC
>Ga0075163_10003219_pt1 | contig 21973 bp, 31 predicted proteins | sample JI1023141ADNA_FD_71478 | JGI IMG/M metagenome (GOLD analysis project Ga0075163, IMG submission 71478) | Wastewater effluent complex algal communities from Wisconsin, to seasonally profile nutrient transformation and Carbon sequestration -... | ecosystem: Engineered > WWTP > Effluent > Algae... | reverse complement strand
CAGTGGTGGCCACCGCGGCGCCGGCTTGCGCTGGACAACACCCGCGACATGGCCGACTGGTCCCTGGGCCGCTACCACCTGGCCATCGGTGCCGACTGGAACTGCAAGCCCACGAGCGGCGTGCTCAAGCCTCTGCGCAAGGCCGGGCTGGTCTCGAGCCAGGACTTCAAGCGGCTCGGCACACACCACAGGCGACCGATCGACGCCTTCATGTACAAGGGCCTGATCTGCTTGGGCTCCGAGACCCTCGAGACGACCTCGGACCACGATGCCTACATCGTCGAGCTCGAGAGAAAGGAACGGCTGCGATGAACAAGAGCGCACGCCTACAGATGCACCGGGATCTCGCCCGGAGGCAGGTGGTCAAGCCCGACCCGTGGGAGCTCATCGAGTTCCGTGGCTGGACGATGAGCCGCTACACGGCCGCCGCGCTGTCCGTGCTCGAGGAGGAGCTCGGCTACGAGCTGACCATCGTCAATGGCCCGTACAACGACGACGTGGCCGCCAGCGCCAATACCCACAACGAGGATGCCGTGGTCGACCTGGCGCCGTACCAGGCTCGCCGCAAGTGCATGGCCAGCCGAAAGCACGGCTGGGCCAGCTGGATCCGTCCCTACAACTGGAACGGACGCGGCGGCGGGAAGCACCTGCACCAGGTGCTCAAGGGTGCACGCGATGTCAACGAGCTGGCCGAGTGGCAGCGTGACGTGGCCTACCCCAACCGTTGGTCTGGTCTGGTCGGCAACGCCACCGACAACTTCCCCTATCACCCCGAGCTCACGGCGTTCGACTACAACGCCTGGTGGCACGATGGGCTGCTGGAGAAGCAGATCGACGGGATCAACGCCCGCATCAAGGGCCTGCGCGAGCGGATCTCCGCGCTCATCGCCAAGCGCAAGCTGCTCAAGGCTCGGTTGAGCGACTGACCCATGGCACAGTTCCCCGTCCACTACCGCCCGAGGCCGTACCAGCAGGAACTCCATCAGATGTGGAGGACCAAGAGGTACGGCCTCGCGGTGCTGCCCCGGCAGACGGGCAAGGACGTGGCTGCGTCCAACGAGCAGATGGAGGCCAGGCTCCGCACACCGAAGACGACCGGCACTTACGTCAGCCTGAACAACCCGATGATCCGCGACATCCTGTGGGACAAGACCTACCTGTGCCCGCACTGTGGTGTCTACGTGCAGGGTATGCAGGACCAGGTGCCGACCAGCGAGATCGACTGGAAGTCCACGGTGATGGAGGGCCGCTTCAAGAACAAGAGCCGGCTCAAGCTGCAGGGCTACTTCCAGTCCGGCCAGGACAAGGGCGGCGTCGGCACCTCGTTCCAGGACTACACCTTCACCGAGCTGGCGCTGTTCTTCCGCGAGGACCCGATCCCGCGGATCATGCCGATCCTCGAGAACCGGCTCGAGGAGAAGCGGCTGATGGTGGTCAGCACTCCACGTGGTCGGCGCAAGAACCCGCTGTGGCAGCTGATGCAGGCGCTCTCGGGCAACTCCGAGGCGCAGGTCATCGTTCGTACGATCGACGACCTGAACGAGATCATGCGTCGCAACGGCCTGCCGCCGGTGCTGACCAAGGAGCAGCTCGAGTCGATCCGTGATACCTACCTCAAGCGCTTCGGCAACGACCGGATGTTCGAGCAGGAGTACCACGTCTCGTTCGAGGAGATGGACGCCGCTGCCGTCTATGGCGAGGCGTACATGGCGATGATGCGCGAGAAGCGCATCCACCTGTTCAACCTCCGCGACAGCCACCCCGTCTACGTGGTCTTCGACATCGGCGCCTCTGGCATGCACTCCGACGCCACAGCCTGGATCGCGTTCCAGTTCATCAACGGGCAGCTGTTCCTCTACGACTGCGGCGAGGGCCACGGCAAGGCGCTTCCTGAGTACGTCGACATCCTGCGGGAGAAGCACTACTTCAACCGTATCGCCTGGATGATCCTGCCATGGGACGGTGAGCACCACGAGAAGGCTGTGAACACCACGCCGGCCGACATGATGCGCGAGAAGTTCGGCAGGGTCGCCGTGCTCGCCAAGTCGAACAAGGTCTACAAGATCCCTGGCGCTCGACAGGGCGACTTCGACATCATCACCGACATCCAGCAGGCTCGGATCCAGCTCTACAACACGATCATCCACGGCTCGCTCGACGAGACCACGACCGAGTCGGGACTCATCGTTCCGACCCAGGAGGGCAACTGCCAGTGGCTGCTCGAGTGCTTCGAGAACTACAAGTACGACTTCAGCACCAAGCTTCAGATGTGGACCGAGAAGCCAGTGCACGACAAGTACTCGCACATGATGGACGCCTACCGCTACGCGGTGCAGGCGACCAAGGAGCTGGAGTTCTTCGGCGACACGTTCTTCGACGTTCCGGGCCAGAAGGCTAGCGTGGACTACGAAGAAGACTGGTCAGGAGTGTGGAGACGATGAAGCCCGTGAGCATCCGGCAGGCGCTACAGCATGTGGCGGACTACCCCGAGCCCGTTGACGACGTCGTGCTCAACATGCCCGTACACGAGTGTGTCGCTCGCGCCCTCTTCGACATTGCCAATCGACCGGACCAGTCGGTTCGTGGCAGCATGAGCAGAGCGAACAAGGCGCGCAAGATGATCATGGACCGGCTCGCTGGTAAGCGCCGGACAGGAACCAAGCCCGTGTCCGGGGTAGCCGACGAGATCGAGTTCCTGGACTTGACCGGAGGAGGAGAGCTAGATGGATGACCTCGAGCTGATCGCCGTGTCCACCTTGACCGACGATGTATGGAAACTCGGCACGGCCCCTCTCAGCTTCGACGAGCTGCTGCAGCTCGGAGAGCTCGTGGCTACCGGGCACGACAACGTCATCGTGACGCTCCCGCCTAGCCTGCTCCCTCAGTGGAAGGACGCGACATGATCAACTTCCTGTCCAAGTGCTTCGCCTTCATCATGTTCGTCATTCTGGGCCTGGTGTTCTGGGTCCTGATGCTTCAGCCTGCGATCGTGGGCCACTACTGATGGCCGGCGAGCTCGTCCCTGTCCGGAACCTCAAGTTCCGCAAGCAGGTCCCCGACATCCACCGTGCCAGTCTGGACACTCGGCTGGTGTGGCTCTGGCATCAGCGCTTCGGCACGGTGCAGACGATCTGGAACGAGAGCCGAGATGTCCTCGATCACACCGCCGCGACCCTGATCCTCCAGGCGATCATCGCCAAGGACCTCGAGTCCATCGGGCAGCTGTTCCAGCGCCTCGAAGGTGGCGCCCTGGACGACGCCACGCTGGCTGAGCGCCTGGTCGACGAAATCCGGATCTAGCCGGAGGTCGAAATTCGCCGCCTGGCCCACAGAATGGGGGCCTGGGGGCGCGTACAGACCGAGCAGCGGCAGGAGGCCCGGTGCTCCAGCGTCTGGTCGTCAGGGCGCGTTTCCGGCATCTGCCGGCTGGTGTCCGGCAGCAGGTCCAGGGGGAGGAACCACCGGGTGTGGAACCTGACCGCCCGGGGATCGTCCGGCCTGTTGACCCCATTGACCCGCTGAGCCGGGTCCAGGGGCTTGTAGCGGGTGTAGTTGGAGTACACCCGCGTCCCGTCCGGGAGCACCCGGATGCGGTGCTCACTCATTCAACTCTCTCCCATCGAGGCTGTGATGCACGAGGAGCCATCCCATACTGCCGTCTTCACGCTGTACCGGCTCGGCTGTCGGCACACAGACGCAGTCTTCCGAGACCTCGTGCTCGACCAGGTCATTGACAGGGACCACATGCTGAGTCACGGGTTGAGCGTCTTCTGCATGTACTCGGCGTAGAGCGTCAACGTCATCGGCCGGTGACGCTTCACGTACCACCCGGGCTTCACCCGGTACGCCTTGGGGATCTTCCGCCCCATGATGTAGGTCATGTATGGCTTGCCGAAGTAGAACCTGAGGCACTGGTTGATCTTCCGCAGGTCGGAGCGCCACGGCACCTTGGGTGCGTCAGGGTTGGCCAACTCCGCGGCGACCATGTCCGCCATGCTGATCCCGGTGGCCCACTCGTAGATCATCACCGCTGCGACACGGTGGCCGTGGATCGGGCTGAGCTGGCGCAGGAACTTGCGTGTCTCGCGCTCCCACTGCACCAGGTGTGGGTTCTCCTTCACGAGGTACTTGTCCTTCGTGAAAGGCATCTTCGCTCGTTCTGTGTCGGGCAGGACGAGCTGGTCGAGCCGACGGCTTCCGTCAGCCGCGCGTGCCGTTGAAGGCACGCGCGTGGCGTTTGCATCCTTGTTGAACTTCTTCTGAAGAACCAGCTCGACCTCCGTGAGAAGGCTTCGCTCTTCGAGTGGTGAGGTCATGCACGAAATTTTATCAGAAAAAGAGTGGGGCACACCCCGAAGGATGTGCCCCACTCTCAGTCGATCGGATCGAACATCTGACTCAGCGGGGACTCGATCTCCACTGGATCCCAAGGATCGTCGTCTCGGGACGGATCAGGCAGTGACAGGTCTGGGCAGTGTAATGTGATCCATCGACCTTCGATCATCACGAACTTCTCGTGATGACGGCCCTCCACTCCACACTCCAAACACCTGCCGTCCTTGTCGAACTTCTTGGCCATGGTGTTAGACCAGCTGAGCGCCGGAGATGGAGTACTGGTTGATGTTCTTCACCAGCTTGACCACCTCGTCGTTGGGTAGGCCGACCTCGAGCGCACGGTCGGCCAAGGCCGTCTCCCAGTTGGGGACCTTGGCCTGAGCCATCTCCGCGCCGATGGCGAACAGCGTGTTGTTGCGCTTGCCCGGCTTGATGGGCCGAGCCAGCCTGGTGAGGATCTCGTCGTGCAGCATTGCGACCTCCATGGGGTCTTCGTCGGTCAGGACCGTGGCGATCCTGTGGTGGGTGGCCGCGAGCTTCTGCTCTCGGTTCTTGAGGATCTGGACCAGGTGCTCCGGCAGAGGCGCCGGCTCACGCACGTTCCAGCGTTGTGTGTTGTAGTGGTAGACGCAGCCCGTGGCACGGAAGTCCACGCCCTGCTCGAAGCCGATGCGATCGGCCAGACCCCCGTATCCTCGCTCCGGGTGCCACTCCTCCTCGTAGATGTAGAACAGGTGATACCCGTTCCCGGACTTGCTGGTCTCTGCCAGCGTCGGTGGGAGCACCAGCTTCTTGGCTCCACCGATCCCGCCGTTCTTACCGTCAATGTCGATGCACACCAGCCAGGTGCTGCGCATCACGAAGGCAAAGGCCCACTTGTCACGCTCGTAACCGAAGAGCACACGCCGCTCGTTGAACTCGCCTCGCATGTAGCGGGGCATGAAGCCGTCGCCACTTGGTGACGTGAGGCCCCAGCCCGGGTCGGTCCTGCCATCAGGCCAGGCCCGTACCAGTGCGAGACCCTTGGGCCCTTCGAGATCGTTGAACTCGCCGGGCACGGCGTCGCTGATGACGTAGTCGTCAGTCGTCCACCAGGGCGTCGAGGAGTGCTGCATCGTCGTCACCTCCTTTCAGGGATTCGATGAAGGCGGTTGCCTCGAACTTGAACGATGTGATCACCCGCACCTTGCGCGGCTGACCGTTGATCCGCTGGGTCTTGCGCTCGGTGTTGAGCAGCGGGTTGAACAAGGTGATGACATCCGGTTCCGGCCAGGAGCCGAGGTCGTTCTCCTTCAGCCTCCATGACTGGAAGGCTGCGACCAGGTTCGAGATCGGAGTCCCGAGCAGGCCGATCACACCGAGCTGGTCGGTCTCCTCGTGCCACTTGAGGTACTGCAGACCGAGTGAGTTGGTGTGCATCTGCTCCAGCTGGAGCTCGATCGCCTTGGCGGTCGGAGCCAGCTTCTTGGCCACCTCGTCCTCGAGGACGTAGTGGTCGATGAGCAGTGAGAGGAACGCGCCGAGCGAGTCCTCAGCGAGCATGAACCGCTGGAAGCGGTTGTCCTGCTCGTAGACCTGAGGAAACTGGAAGCGCACCAAGCGCTTCTGCAGAGCCGGCGTCTTGTCCTTGGTCTTGGGCTCATGGTTGAGCCCCTCGATGAACAGCGAGTTGGTCTCCACTTGGGTAGCCGTCGACTCGTAGAGCTTCCTGATACCGACGGACTCACCAGCCACCAAGGTCTTCTCGGTGGAGGAGTCCTTCAGATAGTCGGCCCTGCCATCGAAGACGATGTTGAGCAGCTTGCCGTTGAGATCGAGCACCGCGGGTGACGACTCGGCCATCATCTGCCGTGTGACACTGCTGATGTTGTGGGCTCCGAAGATCCCACGCAGCATCTTGAGCAAGACGCCCTTGCCGTTGCGGCCTTCACCCAGGAGCAGCACGTACTTCACTGCCGACCATCCCGGCGCCAGGCTGGTAGCCAGGTGGTTGAGCAGCGAGTGTGCATCCTCCTCGGAGTCGAGCCATTCACAGATGACACTGAAGACCCGGTCCTTGTCCTCCTGCTTCTCGTTGAGCTGAGGCAGCAGATGGTTCGGCCGGAACTTCCCGGTGACGTCGACGAGCTGGCCCACCTCGTTGAGCTCGCGCAGCCCTGCAGGTGTGCGCACGAGCAGAGATGAAGCAGTCTCGAGTACCTCGGTGGCTGCTTGCGCCACCATGAACTCGAAGGACGCGAGCTCGCCGTCGGTACCGAAAAGCGTGTTGAACTGTGCGGACGCCACGCGCCGGATGTCCAGCCGTGACATGGGCAGCCAGACAGTCCGCTCCGGAGTCGGAGACACAGAGGTCTCCAACGTGTCGCAGTCTGCCGGGATGTAGGTGGTGTTGTGGTACCGGATCAGATTGAACGCAGTCGCCAGCTTGAACGATTCGTCAGCCAGCTTCTGCTTATTCTTCAGCTCGAGCACGAGTCCTCCTTTCGAGGGTAGATACGGGAGGGGCGGCAGCCGTGGGATGCTGCCGCCCCTCAGGGACGATCACGTTCTCTGGGCCTCCTGGCTCTGCAACTCCGCCAGCCGTCGCTCGAGAATCTCGCGCTCGGACTTGCTTAGAGTTGTCGAGTCCAAACGATCCTGGAGTCGTGTCATACGGGCTTTACGGTCATCGACCATGCGCCCCTCCTTCCGGTGTCGTGGCCGGCACGATGCCGACCCCGCCCCCAGGTCACGACGCTCAGAAGGATCCATCACGTGAGCACCACACGAGTGACACGCTTGATACTGAAGTTGGTGCTCAAGCCCCGAGGCATGATGCGACCAATGAGCTGACGCCGGAGACTGTCGTCTTCGGTGTCATCGAGGATGAGCAGAGAGTTGCAGACCTTGTCGAGTCCGTCGGTTCCTGTCGCAAGCGACGCGGTGCCAATGAGGATCTGGTAGTCGCCCTGACGGAACGCCTCGAGAAGCACGTTCTTGTTCTTCGTCGTGGTATCCCCTGTGACAAGGGCCCATGTGGCGGGCTCTTGAACGGAGTGCAGACGGGTAGCCAGTGCCTGCGCCACAGTTGAATGATTGGCGAAGACCAGGAGGGGCCCTCCTGCTTGACGCCACTCAGACATGACGAAGTCGTACAGATCTATCCGAAGTTTCCCGGAGTCGGTGATCATGGAGTGGTCGATGATCGCGTGCTTCTCCTCCATGGAGGATGCGATCATCCGGCCCCTCCGCTCGTTCAAGCCATAGAGCGACATCATGGGTGGATTGACCCGCGGGAACTTATAGTCCTTGATGGTGTAGACCAGGTCGTCCGGTAGATAGTCGACATTCGGCAATGAAGCCAGGAACTCCTCGGCATCCTTGAACTGGTGGAAGCCGGTGACGATCGGGTACATCCCGAAGGGATTCTGCTCGGTGGTGCAGTGGGCGTAGAGGAAGTTGAGGAACCCACCCTTAGTCCCTTGCGGATCGAGGATGTGCTGCACGCAGTACACCCGCTCCGCGTCGTTGTAGTTGGGAGTGGCAGAGGCCAGCACTATCGGTGCTTGCAGGTGCCGTGCGATCCGATCGAGCTTCATCCAGCCCTTACCGGCGTGACCGCCGAACAGGTGGAGCTCGTCAGCGATGATGGCTTGGTCCCGGCGAAGCTTGGTCCCAGCCATCCTGAACTTGGCATGTGACATGCACTCGACCTTGATCCCGAACTTCTCACCGAGATCAGTCCAGCCATCGAAGGTGCTGGGTGGTGTCACAACCAGCACGTCGTCCTGCTCCCACAGATACATCTGTCCGAGAGCAGTGACCGACTTGCCGGCGCCTGTCTTGTAGTACAGGCACCGGCGTTGCTGTGGTCCCGACATGAGCCTGGCCTTCGTCAGGGCCAAGTGCTGGTAGTCGAACCAGCTATCGAGTCCCGCCTTAGCAGCGAGTTCATCGAGGATACGACTCATGGCAGCCTCACGCAGTCGGAGCAACACCCGAAGGTGACGATCACTTTCTGGTCGCCAATCATCCCACCGTAGTGACCGGTGTGCAGGTCATGCTCGCAGAACTTTTTGCAGTTGTCGCAGCCCCGGTCCCATGCGAGGAACTCCTTGTGTGTGGCGTTCTCCGGAGGTTCAGTGAGCGGGATGAAGATGACGTCGAACTCCGGGAACTCGCTGCGGGTCTTGATCTCGTTGACGAGAGCCAGCCGCTGGTCGATCGCCGCGATGAGCCAGGTCGGAGAGTGCTGGTCAGACATGAGGGAACTCCTGAATCTGCTTGAGCATCGCGTGAGCGCGGGCTTGAGCGGAGACGGTGGCCCTTCTCAAGTCAGGCGCATAGGTCTTCTCCGTTACTTTGCAGGAGACGGGACCATCGAGCAGCGTGACAGTGACGAAGGTGCCGCCGGGCCGAGCATGGACTGAGATCCAGCGCTTCGTGGCCATGAGGTAACTCGCTTTCTGTGCGTGGTGGAGAGCAGGTGCTGCTAGAGAACTGTCACCTGCCATGGATAGGGAGTCAAGATGGCTGACACCACCCTGACCAGGAGTTGGTTGAGGTAGGGGTCCTTGAGCATCCCAAGCACCGCGATCCGAGAGGCCGACACAAGGTCCCCGTGATGCGTGGCCACCGGGAACATGTCTACGTTCAGCAGCTCGAGAAGTCGAGGCTTGACCACCTTCTTGATCCCTGTGTTGTTGAGGACCTTGGCGTCTGGCAGCAGCTGGTGCAGGTCATGGACCAGTGCTGTCATCTTGGCGTCCGTGTTCAGGTGTGACCTCGGACGGTAGCCCTCGATGAAGACGTAGTTGACGTAGACGGGAGAGTGAAGCATGGCCGCTGTGCGAGCAATAGCTATCGCAGGCTGGCGCGTCTGCACATCCCAGCTAACGAAGATCTGACACAGGTTGACCTCGAAGCGGAAGCTCACGATGCCGGTGTCGACCAGGCCCGGGTCGATCCCGGTGACAACGATGGGTGACATGGTGTTCCTTTCTGCCGGAGGCCGGGCCACTAGGTGACCCGGCCACACGGCTACTTGATGTAGCGGTAGTCATCCTTGACATCCGCGTCGAGTGGGAAGGAGGGCATGCCCTGGATGGTGGACATCAGCCGGCGAAGCGCGAGCTTCGCATCTTGGAGAGACAGCGGACCAGGTGACCAGTCCACCACGATCTCGTCGTGGAACTGTCCGACCAACCTGAGTTGCGGGTTGGCGTCGACCCATTTCTTCACGTTGACCAGTGTGCGGAAGAAGATCTCTCGGCACAGGGACTGAGTCAGGATTCCTGCCAGCTTGCCACCGTAGATCTCGTAGTACCTGCGCTGCTTGGTCTTCGGGTCGATGAAGTCCTTGCTCCACAAGGCTCCGGTCTTACGACTGGAAGGCTTGTAATAGCAGATGTTCCTGCCACGGACGTAACATCCGTGGAAGTAACGCCGCAGGTACAGCTGTCCATTGTCATCCCAGACAGAGATTCCGACAGACTGAGCCGCTGGATGAATGTCCTTCAGCGAGTCAGGCGTACCGAAGGTATCGATGTCCAAGCTGAACGAGTCAAGGAGAGCGATCGTCTGCAAGCCTTTGTTCTCCACAACATTGTGAAGCGCCCGGTCGAGTCTCTCCCAGAAGTCGACCGTCTTCGGACAGGCATCACGCCAGTCGTACACGATCTTCGTAGCCTCGGCTTCGGTGAGTTCGATGTTCATGCCAGCCGCGAACGACTGCACTGCACCAGCTCCAGCTTGATAGCCGCAGCTCAGCTCTCCGACTTTGCCTGCCGTACGTTGAGGCTTGGTCACCGAAGGGATCGGCACGGAGAAGATCTTGGCAGCCAGAGACTCGTAGATCCCGATGCCATTGAAGTAGGCAGCGAGCTTCCACTGCTCATCTGCATACCAAGCCAGGCCACGAGACTCGACGGACTTGAAGTCACCGACGATCAGCCGGCCTTGAGGATGTGAAGCGGTGAACACCTGGCGCAGGTTCTCCGCCAGGAGATCGTTGTCCCACAACACGGTGATGTCGTCGAGCTCCGACATGTCAGCCGGATGCTCGTCAAGTCGCTTCAGGTTCTGCAGCTGAGCAGACCGACCCGTGGTACGGAGTGTCTGCCCTGCACCACAGTGGACGTACTGGTCCTTGAGCAGATACTGCCCCGGCCTGTCAGGGTCGGGCACTGCTGTGTCGAGGATGACCTGAAGTTTCTTCAGGCTGCTGCCACCAAGGATCTGCTTGGTCTTGCACAGATTGAGCACAGCAGAGTAGTCCCAGTACTTGGGATCGTCGGGTTGCATGGTGTCCAGCTTGTCTTCGAGCCGCTTGCGCATACGCTCGAGGGGCTTCTCCGCAAACGACGAAGCACGGATGCCACGCTTGGCACACCATTCCTTCATCTGCTTGAGGCTGTTGAGATTGAGGTCAGCAGCATCAGGGTAGGAGCTGCGGAAGAACCACAGCGCCTGCTCCATGTTCTCCTGGTAGCGGCGCTGCATCTCCTCGACCAGTGGGATGTCTACAGTCCACCCGGTGTTGTTCATGTCCAAGGTGATGGGCGCGAATCGGCTGAGCTCGAAGTGGGGCTGAGTAAACCAAAATTTCAAAACCAAATCAAATCCCAGCTTAGCATCCCTGTCGCAGTAAGCCTCGAATAGTGCCAGCTCAGCAGGGTGATCAGTGAAGATCTCGGGAACGAAGCGTCGTGTGTTGTGCATCTCCTGATATGGGCCAGGCACACAGAACAGCTTGATCAGATCCCTGCCCTCGGCCATCTTGTCGATGCCCAGCAGCTGAGGAGCAGCGGCTTCGAGCCGGCTGCCTCCACCTGCTGCGCGTGCAACGACAGCGGAGTCAACGAACTTGGTGCTCGGGTAGTTCAAGCCCATCTTGCGCAGCACCGCTTGCTCGAAGAGAGCATTGTGAGCGACGATCTGAAGATCGTCGATCTGCTCCTTCAAAGCATGGACATCGTCAGGGTTAGTGACGAAGTTGTACCTGATGGGGCCCTCACTACCCTTGACGGTGCTAGCGATCAAGGGCTGGAACGTCGGGTCCTCGACGTAGCGGTGAAGCCCATGAACCGCTAGGTCTGTTCCGCTGTAGGTCTCGAAGTCGAGACCGATGTAACGGCTCATGCCGCCTCCTCTTGTCATAGTGCGAGGATCGCGTCCTCGTCGAAACGATCGGGGTAGAGCAGATCCATCATCGCCGGGCAGTACGGCCGGCCCTTGTCGCCTCGCCCGTGAGGGTTGGCAGGGCAGAACTTGCAGTGGTCCGACGGACCGAAGGTCGTGTCGCCTGCGAGGATCTTGGCCTCGGCTGCTTGCATGTCAGCCATGAACTGAGCGAGCGTGTTGGTGTCCACGAACCACGACTCGTAGCTGTCGATGGGCGGCTGCAAGATGTGCAGCGTGACGCCCTTTGCCTTCGGTGCCAACGGCGCAGCACACAGGGCGTAGTACATGGCTTGCTCGTTGTTCACCACGTCGACCGGGATCTTGCCCCACTTGTAGTCGATGACATGGATCTCATCCTGCACGAACAGGACCAGGTCCGGCTTGGTCTTGGGCTGACTGGTCAGCCAGGTCGCCGTGAACTCCTGCTCGATGAGCACCTTGAAGCGGCGGTTGCCGCGGAGGTCAGCGATGTAGGCGAGCAGCTTGGCGAAGTGCCCGATCTCTCGGGCGCTCAGTGCCACGATGGGCTCGAGCATCTCGTGCTTGCGGGAGCCGTCACCCTTGGCGCCGGCCATGTCATCCACGACAGGCGGCACCCAATTCGGAATGGCCAGGTCGAGGTTGGCCGAGGCCGCGCACGCAAGGTGCTTACCTGCCACGCTGGCACTCATTCGTTCGGTCATCTCTCAGACCTTCCTGCTAGGTGGAGTAAAGGGGGAGAGCCCGGCCACCACCGGACGTAGGTAGTGGTGGCCGAGCGACACGGAATCTGAACCGTGCCCTGTTCTAGGCTGAGACCGCGCACCTCTCACTTACGTCAGCCACGTCGTAGGCTGAACCTAGGTCTTGCAGGTGGATCAGTCGGCGAAGATCTCGTCGAGATCGACCTCGACACCGCCGCCGATCCGGTCGCCGTCCGCCTTGAACACCGCCGTGCTGGCACCGGCCGAGAAGCCGGGGATCTTGCCGTTGTGGTAGGCGTACAGGTTGACGGTCACCGCGACGTAGGCACCCGGGTACATCTGGTGCACGGTCTCGTGGATCGGCTTGACCACCGGGAACTTGAGGATCTCCGGGTCCGGGACCAGGAGCTCGCTCTCGTCGTTGACGATCGCCTTGAGGGCGATGTCGACACCCTCGTTGCCGATCAGCTTGATCGAGGCCACAGCCTCGGGCACCGACGGCGCCGTCTTCTCGTGCACCACCTTGAACGGCGAGTTGTAGATCGCGGTGGCACCACCGAAGTCAGAGCTGGTGATCTGCTTCGTGATGTCCGCCACCTCCTGTGCGGTGAGGCCACCCTTCTTCGCCCCGTCCGCCTCCTGCTGGATGCAGAACGGGAAGAAGGTGCTGGTGACGAAGTCCCGCAGCTTGTCGAGCTGCGGCTGCTCGACGAGCAGGTTGAACTCCGGCTTCGCCTTGTCGACCGAGGCGACCGGGTACTTGCCACCCTGGCTCCGGTCGAACGCAGCCTGCGCCGTCCACACGGGCCAGCTCAGCCGGCCGTAGATGGTGACGTTCTTCGGGTTCTTCTCCTTGGCCTGGGCCATGGTCTTGCTCCGTTTCTTTCGATGGATGGTGGTGATGCGTGACATCTGACGTGCCGGAAATTTTTTTTTCCGCTGATCAGATGTCGGGCTTGAGCCCGGCCCCTGCCTTATGTAGGTAGGCAGGGACCGGGTGCTTCAGCTCAGCTGGTAGCCGCTCGACCCGATGAGGATGGGCTTGACCGAGCTGGCCAGCTGGCCGACGACCTCAGCGAGGAACGTCGGACGATTGACGAGGCTGATGTCCAGCACCTGCTCGATGCGGCCGGAGCACGCAGCGATCACGGGCTTGGCGACGACCGACGAGTCGTAGTCCGCAACCGTGATCACGGTGCTCCAATCCCTGTCGAACAGATCCTTGAGCGTCTCGTAGTGCGTGCCGCCGTACTCGCAGTGAGCCAGCACGTCGTCGACCGAGTAGGAGCCGGGCTCCCAGTAGGTGGTCGTGTTGGACACGATCGCCATGCTGGCGTTGGCCTCGTAGGACAGGGCCACCACGTCGTCGATGATCCGCTTGATCGTGGCCGCGTTCATCGAACCGGAGACGTCGAGGATCAGCAGGTTCTCCTCGATGTGGGCGTGGTGCACGGTAGCCCGGTAGTCACCGATGGTTGGACGCTTCGCGTTCATCTTCATCATCGAGCGCATGACCATGGCGCCGTGCTTGCCGGGCAGCCGGTCGACGACCGACTCCAGCTTGGCGGCCACCTCCTTGATGGAGCGGGCCACCTCCACCTCGAGCTGCTTCCACACCTCGGGCAGGATCTCCCCGTGCGGAACGTCCGGGTTGACCGTGATCCCGCCGGCCTCGGCTGCCGGGACGATGGGGTCGTGCCAGTGGCCGCACTCGTCGGTGTAGCCGTCGAGCAGGTAGTCCTGCAGGTCGTTGCTGTGCTGCCCGCCCTCGGCGAACAGAGCCGACGTGAGATCGGTGTTGAGCACAGCGTGCAGCAGGGCAGCGAGCTGCTTCGCGTCCAGGTCGTAGACCTTGCCGAAGAACAGCAGGGTCTCGACGTCAGGCAGCAGCTCCTTCAACGTGTTGATGTCGAAGCGCAGACCCGGCTTGACCTCGAACAACGTGAGCGAGTGGTGCAGCTCAGTTGAAGTCAAGGTCGTCGATGTCGTCGATGACGGTGTCCTCATGGGTATCGGTTCCCTTCTCGTGGCGGATTCTCTCGAGCTCGATGAGCTGGAGATTGAGCTCCAGGTTGAGAGCCTGGACTTCGTTGAGCCGCACGTCACCACGCAACGAGACGGCTGTCGTCTCGTACTGCGGGTACTTGGCAGACTCCTTGCCATCGGTGAAGAACAGATACTGGATCTTGCCTTCAGCGTTGGCCTTGCGGTTGTTGGCATCGAGCAGCTCAGCCAGTGCGGGAGAGTGAACCTCCCGAAGCTGCGCCTGCCCGATCAGCTTGCGGATGCTGCTGCCCTTCAGCGTGGCCGGCGATGCCGTCTTGTTCTTCCAGCTGTCGAGCATGTCGTACATGGGGAGCACCTCGGTGTCGAGCAACGAGGTCATCTCCATGGACTTGGAGATCGCAGGCAGCAGCCCTAGCTGGTCGACGATCCGACGAGCCAGGTCGTTCTTGACCTTGCGATTGTGACGAGGGTCATCGACGGGCAGGTGCAGCAGCCTGTCCTCCAACGCCTTGTCGTAGGTGGTGGTGCTGTTCGACGCAGCGATGATGAACACCTTGGGCAGCACGAACCCACCGACCTGACGGCTGGTGATGATGTCGAGCAGCCCGTTGTACACCTCGGGGAATCCACGTAGGAACTCATCAAGGAACAAGATGTCCCCGTCCTTGAGCTGAGTCCAGAACGTGGCAGTCAGAAGCTTGAGCTTCATCTTCTCCTCGGTATCCGAGGGCACCGGCATCTGCACACCCTCGAGTTCGAGAGGTGAGATCCGTGCGACGTTGATGATGTGCAGTTTGCAGCCGATGGTCTCGGCCGCCAGCTCCAGAGTGGAGCTCTTGCCACAGCCCGGCGGGCCGAACAGGTGAGGCAGTGGACTGCGCACACCCGTAGCCATCGCCATGCTGTAGAGCTTGAGAATCAGCTCGAGCATGTGCTTTCCTTGTCTCGTCGCTTTCTTGGTGGAGAGGGGCCAGCCGCAGGGGCGGTAGCCGAGTCACGGCTACCGCCCCTGTGTTGCTCAGCCGGGGATCTGGTCGGCCGTGATGATCGCGGCGTCGCAGCCGCAGACGGCCCCCGCCGGCGCGGCAGGCTGCGGCTCGAGAACCTCGAGCATGTCGCCCACCCACACGAGGCGGTTGCTGTTGCCCTGCTCCAGGAGTCGGAGCACCACGCTGTCGTGGCTCAGCTTGATCATGCGGCCGGGCTTCGAGGGCTGACCCTCGACGGGCTCCTCCAGGACCACGAACGTGGCCGGGTCCAGGTCGGGCCGGCTGGCAGCCTTCTCGAACTGGTCCTTCGCCGCCTCCAGCGGAGCGAAGAACGCCTCGACCGCCTTGTCGAACTCGGCCTCGGCCTGGCTGAACGCCTTGTCGGCGTTGATGTCGTCCCACTGCGTGGTCGAGAGGGAGCACTGCCCGTCGACCCCGAGGATGTCGGTGCCGCGGACGAGCATGCGGTTGTTGACCAACCGCTGGGTGGTGAACGTCATGGTGGTGCCTTTCTGATGGATGTGGTTGCAACACACTGCTGGTGTACCAGCGCTACGCCGGAGGCGCCTCGCCGTACACCGTGACCGGGCCAAGCAGGCCCCGGTTCTTGGCCAGCCGGAACAGGCTGGCCAGGCTGGGAGTGGAGGCTTCCTGGATCATGGTGTCCAGGCTATCGGTGTCCACCGACACCTCCTTGGAGTTGGTCTCGTGCTCTGTCATGGCGCCTGCCAGACAGGGCGGACGAAGATCGACCACGTCGTGTTGGGGTGCGCGTCCTGGGACCTGCGCCACTTGGCACGGGTGTTGGCTGCGGCACGCAGAGCTGCCCGCTTGGTGGGGTAGAGCCCCACCATCCACGGCCAGGTCGACGTGCCCTTGGTGATGACGGCGCACACCGTGTAGCCGTAGCTCTCAGCCTGTACCAGCGCATCGAAGTCCGGATACGTGATCTTGGTGGCTTCGCTATACGCCTGCATCAGGGCACCTGCTTGGCAGGACCACGGACTTGACGCTCGGGCACCTCGACGACCGAGACGTAGACCATGTCCAGATCCAGCTGCTCATCACGGTCGTAGATTCCGAGGATGGCAGCTGAGTCCACGTAGTCCTCGATCACTTCGAGCATGTCGAGCTGCTGCTCGTCCGTGCCGTCGATGTCGACGGTGATGTTGAGTCTCATGCTTGTTCCTTCCTGGCTACTCGAGAGCAGCCATGATCGTGTCGAGAGCGTCGCTGTAGTTGATCTCCTTGTTCGCCTTCTCGAGCTCGGGCAGATTGTCCATGTCGATGTGTTCGCCGATCGCCTGGAAGATGCGACCGAGCAGCTGCTTGTCCGGGTCGAAGTGGTTCGACAGGTACAGCGATGCCTCGAAGTACCCGGTGGCCAAGTCGTCCTTGACCAGCGACATGTCGTAGCCGTAGCTGTGGTACTTGGCGTAGCGCCCGGCTTCACGCAGCCCGTTGTACTGGCTGATGAAGCCCTGCCTCCAATTGTCCCGCTTGTTCGGCATCATCGGCAGAGCACCGCTGATGTCCATGCCCGGGAACAAGTAGGGGCGATGGTCACGGAACGTGCCCGTGTCGAGCTCGTAGCCCACAGCCAGGAGACCGAAGTCGAAGGACTCCAGCACCTGGCTCAGGCTGGTGGTGGGGTGGCCGTCCTGGATCTTGTAGACCAGGTTCGTCTCGATACCGGACGGAGACACCAGACGCATGCTGTTCGTGTGCCACTGCTTCACACCCATGCGAAGCCAGCGGTACCAGACACGCTCGAAGCGTGGAGCGAAGGTGTAACCCTGGCTCACCAGCTTCTGTGTCATGGCGACTACGACCTGGAACGTGGGGCAGAACAGGTCGACGTCACTGTGCGCGTTGCTCTTGCCGTACGCCTGCTCGGCCACGAGTGACCCGGCCAGGAAGACCGGGTCACCCGCGAGACGAGACTGGGCGTCGGCAATGATGTCCGACGCCAGCATGTCAGTCGCCGGCCGGCGAGCTGTCGTCGATCGGCAGCGGCGTGTCCTCGAACACGGGCTCGTCGCCCAGCTGGGCGTCGATGGCGTCGACCTTGTCCTGCCGGACCTTGATCTGGTCGACCAGCTTGGCGCGGTCAGCGCGCAGCTTGTCGGCAGCCTTGGTCTCCTTCGCCGCGGCCAGCTCCTTGATCCGAGCGAGCTCGGCCTCGGCCTTGGCCACGCGCTGAGCAGGCGTGAGCATCGTGCGCTTCGTGCCCTCTGCCTTCTTGGTGGTGGACTTCACCATGGTGGTGCCTTTCTGTTGTGGTTCGCCCGGCTGCAGCCGGGACGTGTGATGGCTGCAACGAGTGCAGCAGAGTAGGCCGTACACGTAGTGCCGGCCATCGCAGTAGACCAGCGATCCTTCACAGCTTGCGCACTGGTCGAGCATCTTGTTCCTCGATCCATCGGCAGTAGCGGCGGCGTGCCTTGTGCTTGATGACTAGGTGCTTCCCGCACAGCGGGCAGGTCACCCATGCCTTCGGCAGCACGACCAGCGGAGTAAAGCGATGAGGTGGATGTGTCACAATCCACGCTCCTCGTTGTGCCTGCGGGTGGCGATGCGAGCCCGGCTGGCGTGCACACTCGGTTTGATCTTGCCGGTGATGAGGCTGATGCAGGGCTGACCGATCTCTGCCTTGCACTCCATACACGCCACTCTTTTGAGGTTGACCCGCACTCGGTGGGCAGGCTTGAGGTTGGGAGCAACAAAGCCAGTGACGTAGCCCTCGTAGTTCTGCCTGCCGACGGTGTGGCGTTCGCCGCGCTTGTCTCGGCTCATCCGAGAAGCTCCTTTCAGATGGTGGAGGTGGAGCAGAGGAGGGCCACTCGGTGGCCTGACGACTCAGGTAGACCGAGATGCAGCCCTCCCCCGCCTACCGGCCGCGGTTACGCCCCGCCGGCTTTCTACCTCAGGCAGTGGGACTCTCCCATCTGGTCGTTCCCGAAGCAGCTATCAGTGGAGCTACCGGCCGCCGCCCCGCTCGGGACAGGGCGACGGCCGGTAGGTCTAGCGCTGTTGGCGCAATCTGCGCAACAGCTCGGCATCCCGGTAGTCGATCCCGTTCTTGGACAGCCAGAGGCAGTCCTTGAACGTGAACCCCACGGGAACACCGTCCTCACTTGGAATGAGGTTGTCCATCGTGACCTCCGATGGTTGGGGAGCGGCTGGTCCGCTCGTTTCTGAACTGCTCAGTTGTCGGCCTTGTCCTCCTGGATGTGCACGGGTAGGCCGTGCCGCAGGCACATGCCCCCGAAGTCGGCTGACGGGAACGTCACCGTCGGGCAGGCCGTGCCGTCGTCGTGTACCCACAGCGGGTGCTCGTTGACCAGGGTCAGCTTGCCCCCGTTGGGGAACTTCACGACCTCGTCGGCCGGCACGAACGGGTTCGGGCCCGTTCGTGCCGATCCCGTTCGTGCCGTTCGATCCCGTTCGTCGGCCGGTACCAACGGGATCGGCGTGTCGTCGGTGAACGCGCCAAGCAAGATGTGCGCGATCTCCTTGTTGCGATCCTCGAGTTCAGCGATGAGCATGTCGTGCGTCATGGTCATGGACTTCACGGTGGTGCCGAGCTTGGCGTTGGTCTCGACGACCAGGGCATGAATCCGCTTGTCAATGTCACGCGCCCGCTCGAGCGTGGAGACCAGACCGTAAAGGTCGGTGTTCTGGACCGTGAGGTACTCGACGGTCTGCTCGGCCAGGCCGAGCTGGTGCTCCGCGTCGTCGAGCAGATGCCGACGGTACGCGATCAGCACGATGAGCGCGATGATCACGATGAAGCAGAGCGTTGAGACGATGTCTGCGAACATGGTGTTTCTCCTGTGAACGAAGTGAACTTCCATATTCAGTTGTTATTCAATTGTCTCTTCTCTTTCTATGAAGAGTCTTTCCTTTCCTTTTCCCTAGAGAGTTTCATATCTCTAGCACCAAGCATGGTGCGGTCCAAGCATGGACCGTCGTGCCGCAGCACGATGCCACAGACGTGGCTTGTGTGGAGTTAGGAGAAGAAGTAGAGAACGCTCCATCGTACCGATGTGGAGAGGTAGAGGACCAGTGGCTGACCAGGTCGTGGACCTGTGGATAACCCTGTGGATAACTCTGTGGACGAGCCTGTGGAAAGTCTCTTGACGTCAAGAATCTTGTAGTCGGTGTAGTCACCTGTAGTCACCCCCTAGGTGACTACGTGTTTGCCCAGGTCAGAGGCCCTTTTTCGGTGATGTAGTCACGTAGTCACCTAACTTCCTGGTGTGGCTGAAGAACTGAGCAGAAGGTTAGGAGTGACTACGTGACTACATCGGCCGTAACAGGGCTCTGACCTGCGGTAATACGTAGTCACCTGGTGGGTGACTACATGGGTGACTACACGCCAAGGCTGTTGCGCATGACGCGACCAGCCCTTGGCTGGTGGGAAGGGACGTCGAGCAGGGCTAGAGCAGCTGACCTGTGGATAACTCTGTCGCGATGCGACAGCGTTGAGCTGCCGCCGGCTGCCGTTGACACTTACATAATGTGCACGCACACGCACCTTGTCTTATGACGACCGGTCGCTCCGTAGCCGGAGCGCAAGCGTCACAAGACTAGGCGAAAGTGAGTTCAATTCGTATTGGTCTACTCATCACCGTGTGCACGCACAAACAAAAGTGTCAACAGCAGCCGAGCGGCAGCGTTGAAAAAAGGAGTGGACCCCAGGTCAGAGACCCGGGATCCATCCTTGACAGGTCAGCTCGAGTAGCGAATGAGCCACTCGTTGAGCCTTGCGACGACGTTGCCATCGGCACCGTCATCCTTGGCCTTCTGGACACGAGCAGCGATCGCGTCGAACATCTCGAGCTTCTGCTTGTCCACCCCGATGGTGGCCTCGTCGACCTTGACGTCGATGAGCTTGCCCAGCTTGGCGTTGTTGCCGTCCAGATTGTCGACCAGTCCAGCGAACAGCTGAGCCTTGATGTCGGGCGTCAACAGAGACATGGCTACGTCCTTCCCTTGATTGGATAAACCAAAAAGTCACATGACACAAACGAAACAACGGGTACCCCTAATTGCATTCGTAATGGGTTCCCCATATACATACATATACATGTATAGGGGGTATATGTTGTCTTGTTTGTGTCTTATGTATATTTAGGTACCTCCCACAAAAGTTTCCAGTGTTTCACTTGTTTCAGCAGAAACTTTCTGACGAGGACGTTGGGAGCCAGGAGATGAGTCTCCTGGACCTCTGTTACGTGTGATGGAGTTCTGACGCGGACTTCCTGAGCGGCAGTGTCTCTGGTGGGCGGGTCAGGCTGAGGAGGGTGCCCTTCACCTGGGACCTGGTGGGGACGACGCGCCGGGGTCGATTGTGGCTGTAGCGGAGCAGGATGTGGTGGTCTACGCTTCGTCTCAGACGCTGCAGCGTCACCAGCGAGAAGGAGTCTCCCCCGTGGGGTTCGATGACACCACCTTGAACGAGTACGAGACCCAGCAGGGTTACCCGGCCGCGCCGGCTGGTCTTCAGCAGCAGGCGGCTCGCCAGGCTGGTGGTGGGTTCGGCAACACGCTCGACCAGATCTATGGCGACCAGGGCTACAGCGGTATCTCGAGCACCTGGTACACGGGCCAGAACACCGAGGGGATCAACAACGGCTGGTCCACTCCATTCTTCGACAAGCTGATCAAGCAGAACGAGGAGCTCTCGGCCAGTGGTGGTCTGAACACGCAGTTCGACCGGCCGGATGCGACGGGCGTGGTGTTGTGGGATCACACGTCGACCACGCTGGACAAGCCGCGGGAGTACCACTTCGGCGACGTGTATGAGGACGGCAAGTTCCAGGGCAACGTCTTCAAGACGTTCGACCAGAACACCGCCAACATGATGATGGCCGACATCGCGTTCGATCGGGCCACGAAGACCGACATCCTCAGCGACTCTGACCCGATGGCACGGCTGCAGCTGGAGCTGGAGAAGACCCGGGAGACCAACAACATCGAGATCCCGAAGGCGCTGAAGGCGATGGCGTTCGAGGGCACGGTGCAGCAGCGTGAGGACATCTTCGCCGAGCACGGTGGCGAGGCTGCTGTTACGGGGCTGGGCGCGGTGGGCGGCGCGGTCACGACCGGCGCGGCGGCTGCGGGTGGCGCAGCGGCTCTGGGTACCCCTCTGGGCCCGGTTGGTATCGGTGCGTTCGCGGCCGGCGGCTTCGTGGTCGGTGGTGTGGGTGCGTGGTTCAACCGTGACGAGCTCCTGGAGCAGGCGGCACGGGCGTACGAGGTGACGAGCCTGAGCAACCGTGAGCAGTCGACGCTGGCCACGGTGGGTGTCGGGCTGCAGCAGTGGGGCGGCCTGGCGGCCTCGGCAAGCAGCCCGCTGACGCAGGCGTCCCATGGTCTGGTGGAACTGACGAGCGGCACCCCGGGTGACCGGGAGAGCGCGTACTACGCGGTGGACGACAAGGGTGACCCGACACGGCCGCTGTGGGCCAAGCCCCTGAGCCTGGGTGCGAGCGTGGCCGACGGCGTCATGCAGTTCGCCAGTCCGCTGAACCGCGGGATCTACATGGCGCAGATGGGCACGCAGGTCGGCGGCAGCGTGCTGAGCCTGGCGGCCAGTGGCGGTGAGCAGTTCAACCCGCGCGAGGGCGGCTTCAACAACATCTTCCGTGACGAGCAGGGCAACTTCGACCCGGGCTCCGGTGCGGCGGGGGTCCTGAACATCGGGATCGACGCGGTGCAGATGACCGGGATGTGGGGGCTGGCGCGCAGTATGGGCCGGCAGGGTGCTGCGGCTGCGGCCGGCGCCCGGCC